>ERZ1034992.95-NODE-95-length-57523-cov-46.310277_pt1 | contig 57523 bp, 68 predicted proteins | sample MGYA00520695_ERZ1034992 | MGnify/ENA primary metagenome ERZ1034992 (study PRJEB33766, sample SAMN09781778) | gut metagenome | biome: gut microbiome | host: Homo sapiens | place: Madagascar | study: EMG produced TPA metagenomics assembly of the PRJNA485056 data set...
AGGGTATTAACTAGAGGGTATTAACTAGAGGGTATTAACTAGAGGGTATTAACTAGAGGGTATTAACTACCTTTTCCCCAACTCAACCCTATTCAACCAACAAACTACCACACCTAAACCAACGACATTAAACCTAAGCTCACTAACAACCTTGTAAACCTATGTTGTATACCTATATGGGTTTTAATATACGAGTATATAAAATCGTTGAATACAACGCAAGCTATAGCCGTTAGAATATACAAAAGAATAAACATAGTGTAGTATAACAAATGTAGGTTGTACACTCAATGGGTATAGTGTACATAGTACACTTAATGGGTATATAGTGTAATTTTTACACCAATTATAAAGTGTAGGTTATACACTTAATGTATAAAGTGTAGTTGGTACACTCAATTTTTTATAAGTGTATGTTTTACACTAGGTAAACATGCGTTTTTACTGGGTTTCAGGGTATACCCCCCAAACTCTTTAAAGACGGGGGTTTTAGGGAGTGGGTGGGTGTACCTTCCATAAGTAATACAGAACAATATTTACCCTTTATAATACAAAACAATATTTACCCTTATAGATTAGTTTTGCCCAAAAGTTTCACCGTGTAGAGATATACCAAGTTTACGCAGGCTCAACAACCGTGTAGAGATATAATAAGTGTCCAGAAAAACGACAGTTTTTCTTCTACCCGTAGAGTTAATAACTCTACTCTTTGTTCGCAACAAACTATATCTCTTGCCCGTTTGTTGCTATACCCCCATTTTTTTATAGTGTAAAATGTACACTCAATGATTAGCTCCCAAATTTTTACAAACAACTTTTGGTTCTACCAAGTTGAAACATAAGTTGACTCTTGTAAACTTTGGGCAAAAATAGCGAACAACAGATGTTGTGAAGCCCAAAAGTTGCAACTTGTTTCTCAACAGAGAGCAGGATTGTACAATTTATCTAGTAAATTGTTTTTAACAACCTGCGGGCTACCCTAATAGGAGGTCCATAAGGACCTCCGTCAACATAAGTTATACCTAAAGATTTATATTGTTGTTTCACCGAGTTCAAAGAACTCTTTTTACCCAACAAGGTTAACTATAATGAGTAGGATTTATTTTTAGTTCGCAATCCTAGGGTTTAAATCTAAAGATAAATTTATCACATAATCAAGTTATGTTGTTCACCAACAAAAGTTTACACTTGTTGTCCAAAGGGTATATAGTGCTATTGACATTCCAGCACACCCCTTTTTATAACAACAAGGTTTACCTAATAAAAAAATTACAAAAAAAGAGTTCTACAAAAATTTGTAAAACTCTAATTTTAGACAAAATTTTATAAAACCCTTCTAAGGATTATACTTATTGGGTTACAACCCTATTTTTACAACCCCTCTTTTTTACCCCAAAAACAGTATAACCTAACTTTTCCCTTTCAAGTTTGAATCCCGTTACACTAGTATTATAGTTAGTTTTCAGAAAAAGTCAACCACCCCTTACCATTTTGAGATATACCCATTTAGGTTCTATCCCAGTGGTGACAAGCGAAAAAAGATTTTAAATTTTTTTTACTTTTTTACAAATATTTATATTTTCTTTACATCTTGCGATACAATAAGTTGTAGTAAAAATGTGTTCAAACCCTTTCTATCACAGTGATTGAGACATAAATCATAAAGATTTACCCTTTGATTGTAGTCGCAAGGTAAAAACTTTATGATTTTTATGACTTTGTTTTTAAAACAAAAAATGTTATATTCATAAATAGGTGAACTCAATATTAAAACATTGTAAATTGCTCCACCCTTATAGGGTATAGATGTTATGTGTGTTGAGCTTGCGAAACTTGACATCCCCATTTTAAGTTAACTCATCTAAGATAGAGTCGTCAGGTAGTTCTCTCATAGCTAAACCCTCGTTTTCTAGCTCGTCCATAAAGTTTGTCACTTCTGTTCTAACAGAGTTGTAATCATTTGAGTTCCAACCAAACAATATTGACATCTCATCTGGTGTAAGCCTTGAAGTAAAAAAGTCATTAGACATAGGAAAAACAGCTCTTGGTGCTCTACCTAGTCGTTCATAGCTTCCTGCTACACCACTTATTTGTACAGGACTTGTTTGTAGAGTGATACCACTAGCTTGTGGAGTAAATTTTGGTGCTACAAGGTCGTCAATCAAGGTACTACCCTTTGTTGGCAACACATAAGTGTTACAATCATTTATATACACATAGTTAAAAATGTGGTCTTCGCTTGGTTCACAAAGAGTTATACTTTCGTCTACATTTATTATATACGTGTCACCATCTAGATTTACCTCACCATCCATATATACAGTACTACCCCATGGGTTATAATGTATATCGTCCGATAAGTAACTTAAATTTTTTTCTCTACAATATTGATTAATATAAGTTTGTATAATGGTAGAGGGGTTATCATTAGATACACCATTAATACATATCCTAAAAGCTATAGAGGCTCCTGCTTGTGTTGGTGTACACATGATAGTTATAAGTTTGTTACATACTTTTATGTTTAAACACAAATATATATTGATTTGACCATTACGTTGTCTACGTACACAAGAGTATAGATACGGCTCATAAAAAGCAAAACTTTTACAATTTTGGCTATACCAGACTTTATTTGAAACCCTTTGTAGACTCTTGTTATATTCTTCTAATGTTTTATCAAGAGTGTTAAGTTTAGAGATTAATGTATCATCATTTATATTTGTGATATAACATCTTGTTAATTGATTTGTATTTTCATCATAATGTAAAAGCATTGATTTACCTCTCTTTCTATTTTTAGTTTACAACAAGTTTATATATTTGTCAACAAACTGTTATATCCCAATGTGTAAGCATTATATATATTACTGTATGTATACACATGCTTGAATTCAGTAGAGCTTGAAGTTAAAAATAATGGTTCTCCACCAGTTGTAACATTATAGTATGGGTTAAAAATATCTACCTGTATTATAGGGTGGATTAACCCACCGTATGTTAAACTTGATAGAGGTATCAAACGTATACCAAGTTTATTAAAGCCATAGTCTTGATAGTATTGTTCAACAGTAAACCCTAGGGCACATACCCAAACTATATTACTTGAGCCTATAAAACCTGATATCACGTCTAATACATGTTGTATATAAGCTTTAGTAAAACTACTATAGGTTGACACCCCAAAGTTTAGACGAAAATTAACTTTAAGATTGTTTAAAATTTCTTTTGGTTCATCTTCTATAGGTAAACTAAACTGTATATAAAACATATAAGGTTTATTTGTTTGGCACTCACCTAATGTTATAATTATCATGAAACATAACTCTGTATCATTAGGTTCTATCTTTTTTAGCACTATATTAATCCTAGGTTTGTATAAAGCTCTAGTCAAATCTACACCATCGACAGTAACAGAAAAATGTCTATAAAACACAGTGTTGTCAAGTCTGCGTTCTAAAACAAGGTTTACAGAAGTCAAATAATCATCTAATTTCTCTAAAACTTGGTTAATTTTGTTTGTGTTTATCATTAGTATACCTCTATATATATTGAGTTAAAAAACAGAAACTATCCATGGCTATATTAGCAGAGCTTAACCTTACGGTATTTCCCAAACTATAACAGCTACGAAATCCATTGTAAACAAATATGTTTTGTAAATATACATCGTTAATATCAGTAGATTTAGTAAATGGGGCATCCCAATACTCTCTAAAAATAGTTGTATCTATAGCACCTATTAATCCTTTATCTAGTATACTACTTAAAGGTATAGATTTACCATCGCTTAAACCAAAGCGGTAAAAAAATTCTTCTGGTGAACATCCTAGGGTTGAAACCCCATACTTGCTAATCCAATCGCTTTCTAAAAAATGTTTGTGTAATACATGTTGTATAAAAGATTGGTTGATTGTTATTTTGTTTACACCATAGGCTTCATCAAACTTCTCTTTAAGAGAGGCTTCTAAAGGTTTATGTATCGACCATGTGTTGCGTAAAAACCATAGGTTTTTGCTTTGACATTGGTTAAAAATAACTACAAATCTAAACACATATTGAGTTCTGTCTTTTCTAAGACATATCATTTTAACCCTAGGTTTGTATAAAGACAAAGTTTCACCTACTCTTATAGACCCACTAAAGCTAAAATTGGTATTACTATGAAACACGTGGTTGTCATATCGTTTACGAATGATGTTGTTTACTCTTGTCAAAGTTTTGTCAATCCATTGTAATTCATCAAAACTTATACTCATTACAATTATACCTCTCTTTTGTTTCAACACTTTTAGTTTACAACGGATATAACTTTCTGTCAACCCCCACAACACTCTTGTGAATAAAAATCAATTTACAATCCCTTTTAACAAAAAAGTGTTACAAAAGGTATAAATACCTTCGATAACACTTAAACACGTCTTAAACCTTATGCTAGACACCTTAGATTAAATATTATGTGATGTTAGTCGTGGGCAAAATATTGTTTTTATCATTGGTTGCACAAAACTTCTTCATATTCAGCTTTGTGTCTACACAAATAGTTGTAGAAATCATGGATATCATTCAAATCTTCTTCACTACCATCTTGGTAATACACTTTTTTGTTGTCAGATAAATCGTACAACCACCAAGTAATATCATTTTCAATTACTTTGTCGTCTGTTTCCAAGTGGAAATACATACAGAGTATCTCTATTAGTAAATTAGATAGGTTTTCACCATGGTTTACATATACATAGCTAAACTCACATAGATTGTCTTGTATAAATTCACTCATCTTTCTGTTTTTAGCATCAAAGGATTGAATGGTGTCGATTATATTTTTAAACACTTCAAAGGTTATAAAATTATTTGTTTTACACATTTTGTTACCTCAAATATTTCTGTCTCAAAGTGATTAACTCACTTGTTATACGTTTGGCTATAATAGATTTGGTCCTATTATCAGGGGTTTTACCATGTAGTTTTCTAGCTTTTTTAGCACAAATTATTGTATACCCCGAGGGTGAACACCTATCTTTTTTACAGACCAAAACCCCATAATTAGTGTTTATCTGTTTTACTATGTCGACTGCATGCTGTTTTAACTCCTCTGGTACAGCAATATAATAGTAATTAGGAATAATAGCATAGGGTCTAACACTTGGGTTACAATACACTACAAAATGCTTGTTGTGCTTGTTACCAGCAGTTTTAAACTCTGCTTTTAAATCCTGAAGTGAACACTTGACCTCTATTTCGACAAGAGCTTTGTCATTACAAGCGTTTACATCACTATATTTAATACACTCGGTTGCGACATAAGGATAGCCTAGGTCAAATCTGTAGTGTTTCATTAGTTCTGTCTTTATAAGTTTAGAGTTCAAAAACTGTGTACCCATTTGTTAAACCCCAACTGTAGTTAAAGCTTGCTGTTCGTACATTTGAAGCTCTAACATAGCTGTTTGATACGCATGGTCTTTAGAAATGTATGACCTACAACCTATGTATGTTTCAAAATGTTCTACATCTCTAGTTTTAGAGTTGTCTACTATGTCTTTTTTGGTGCCAAGATATTTGATTTCACCATAGGTTGATATATCTTTGTCAATATACACAATGTAATCCCAACAGGTTTTAACCACTTTGTTAGGAGCTATCTCAAGGCTATCAACCTCTTTTTCTAAAACATATAGTTCTTCGTCTTGTTTAGCAAAACTAGGAATTACCTCATTTTGGACTTCACAATAGTGGGTTGCTTTGTCATAAGTGCTAAAAACTGCTATTATATCGTCATTTTTAAGCACTAAATATACTTTTTGTGTTGAATTATCTGTCATTTTTTACCGTTCTTTCTGACTTATAAAGGTCTGTTAATTATGGTCTATACTTATAGTTTACTACAAGTTTACCCCTTTGTCAACCCTACTATAATAATAGTATAACAAATCTATATAAAACTAGGATTACATATAGTAATATGCTAAAGACATACGAATACAGGTTATACCCAAATATAGCACAAGAAGCCAAAATCCAACAGCATTTTGGCTGTACTCGTTATGTTTACAACAAGGCTTTAGAACTTAAGATTTCAACTTATGAAAAGGATAAAACTAATTTGAGTAAATATGATTTAGCCAAACTTGTTACTCAATGGAAAACTCAAGATGATACCCTTTGGCTGAAAGAAGTTAATGCTCAAGCCTTACAACAATCCATTTTTCATTTGGATAACGCATATAAAAACTTCTTTCGAGAAAAAAGAGGTTTTCCTAAGTTTAAATCCAAACATAACCATAGACAAGCCTATAGTTTACCTCAAGGTATCAAAATAAATTTTGACAATCATAAGATTTATGTACCAAAGGTAGGTTGGGTTAACGCAAAAATAGATAGAACTTTTGAGGGTATTATCCGAACTTGCACTGTTAAACAAGTACCTAGTGGTAAATATTTTATAAGTGTATTATTTGAAGATGATACGCAAGATAAACCTCTCAAAGCTATTACCCGAGATACAACCATAGGTATTGACTTAGGGGTTAAAGACTTTTGCACACTTTCTACAGGTGAAAAAGTTAGTAATCCTAAAGTATTAAGCAAGTATTTATCCAAACTTGCTATCGAGCAACAGAAGTTATCTCGTAAACAAAAGGGTAGCAGAAATAGAGAGAAACAAAGGGTAAAGGTTGCTCGAGTACATGAAAAGATAAGTAATATCCGTAAGGATTTTTTACATAAGTTAAGTACAAGACTAACTAATGATAGCCAAATTAGTGCTTTATGCCTTGAGACTTTAAACATAAAAGAGATGTTACAAAACCGAGCATTGGCTCGGAGTATATCTGATGTAAGTTGGTACTCTTTTGTACAAATGTTAGAATATAAAGCTAAAAGAAATGGGGTTAATATCCTAAGAATAGGACAATATGAGCCTTCTAGTAAACTTTGTACTTGTGGTTATATTAACCATGGGTTGAAGCTCTCTGATAGGGTTTGGACTTGCCCTAAATGTGGGGCTACTCATGATAGGGATATCTTGGCTTCAAATAACATTAAAGACATAGCTTTGAGTAACACTAACTTAGATTATCATTTTTCAGGACTGGGCAAGTCCGAAGTGCTTGTGTAAAAGCAAGAACAAAGAGTTTTAAATTTCTTTGATGTCACCTCATTTGTTAAATTTTAGGCTTTTAAACCTACTTTTATACTTTTATGTTATCAAAAATGTTCGTATAACCACTAGAATTAACCTCATTTGTGTTACAAACATTGGTTTTAGCTTGATTTAGCATAAGTTTTAACTTGTTGTGTTTAAAATCATAAACCATATTTGTTATATTATATGTACATCCTTTGGTTCCAACTATGATTTCGGCATTTTGATTAGACATTGTGCTTAAAAGCTTGACTAGTTCACAAACTTTCATATTAACCACCTTTCACTCTTGTAAACCCATCAGCTACAAAATCATACATAGTTATACTTTGGGTTAAAGGTATATAGGTAGCACCACATCTCATACAAGAAATAGGTTTAGAAATGTCTGTGATGCCATACTCTGTATAAACGTGGGTATTATCTAATGTTTCAGCTACCTAATAAGTTTTACACATAGGGCAACATACAACTGTTTTATTTTTATCTAACATATAGGTAACACCTCTCTTGAGTTAATTTCTTCTTGTAATACATTAAGTATATCACTTAAGTCAGAATTTGTCAAGCACGATACATCAAGACAAAAGCCACTATAACTTTGGGATAAATAAACTTTTTTATTTTCTATGATTACATCAATCATTGTTTACAACTCACTTTCTCGGTACACTTGCCATTTTTTACACATTTAGGTACTAAAAAATCTTTGTACCAATCATAGTGTAACAAAACTTCTTGTTTTAAGCAATTAGCTAGTTGACGTGTTTCTGCTTGGGCTTTACCACAAAGTCTTTCATTGCAAAAATTAGACAATGCTCTTAAATTTGTGGTTAAAACTACATTGGTTTTCATAGCATTGGGTAGAAACATGCGTGCATCTTCTGCTTGTGCACCCATTTCTATAGCGTATAAATAGTTGTCAATAGATTTAAGTAAAAGCTTTGCGATTTCACCCTTTTCCATGTGTATAGAAGGATTTTTAGCCCAGTCTAATACAAAATATTTTTCAGCTGTCTCTAATAACCTATCGTGTGGATATTTAGTTAATAAGCTTCGGATATACTCTCGGTCTTCTTTTAGCTCTACATATCTTTGAGATTGTACCGAATAAGAAAACCCTACCCTATGGCGTGTAAGTTGGGAAAGACAAGCTCTAGATATACCTTCTATCGCAAAAGTTATAGCATTGTGTTCAATTATAGAGGTATGACCCATTTTTAAAATTTGGGTCACAAGCTTGATTTTTTTGTCCTCTGGGATATCATCTACACCTATATCTAAGGGTGAACCTGCGTGATAGCAGTTTCTAGCCCCTATATATACAGCATTTAGTAAATTGTTTGGTTCACTTATTATTTTTACTTGCATTTTATCTCTTTCTATTCACCCAAGGTTGTAATCTTGGCTTTAATATTATACTTATTAACTGTATTAGAACAATACCCGTCTAACATTGACACAAACATACAGTATATATCATAAGGTAGTATAGCTTTGATACAGATTATATCACTAGATGAAGTTATTTTGAAGTCTATGCCATATTGTTCACTCAATGATTTACACATAGCTTGTAAATCCTGCTTAACGTCTTTAACATCACATCTACAAGAAGGGATTAATACAACCATTGTATCATAATGTATTACAATATTTTCTATAAAAGCTTCTAAATCCTTTATTTTTACACTATCTTTTTTAAAACCTGTACGGTTTACTTTTTGTAAAAAAGATTTTAGTATATTCACAGGGATTTGTTCACCTATGCCAAAAGTCTCTTGTATACAGTTTTTTGGTTCTTCAAGTTCTGGTTCATCCAAAATAGATTCACCTTCTTTAGTTTTATATACGGTAGGGTCGCCCTCAAATAGTTCGGGTGCTCTATCGTACATTATAGCTTCAAAAGCCCGTCTATAATCTTTGAGTTTACCCATGTCTTTCTCATTTTTGGTCAAAACATCAAAGGCTAAACATACTTCTTTAAGGCTTGCACGTTCGTCTAAATTTAAGATTTGATAAAATTCGTTCATGGTTTTATCCTAACATAAGTTAAATTTTCTGTCAACCCTTTAAAGTTTTACTAAATTTTACTTTTGTACCAGTTGGCTTTACTTCTAATAAAGTCACCTACCTCAGATTGTTTTATATTTGGGTAACAAGGTAGATAAACAATATCTATTTTACCTGCTGAGGTAGTCTTAGGATGGGTCTTACCAAATTCATAATGAGTCATAACATTTTCTTTAGTTATGGGTATCCCATACTTCTTAGATAGCTCGGCTACAAGCTTGAAACAGCGTTCTACCTGTACCTTGGTTAATGGATAGGGTCCAACTTTGGTTCTACTACTAAAGTTATACATCCCACACATTGAAATACCTATACTGCCTGTGTTTCCACCACCTGTATGTTGAGCATATTTGCCGTCACCACAGTTAAGGTTGTCTTCGGGCTTATATTTTCCTGTATATACTACTCCATTCTGGTCTATAATATAGTGATAGTGCGTTAAATCTGCACTACATGGTTTTGGTGCACCTGCTGTCCTCACCAATGGAGGATAATACGTTTTAATCCTGCCATTTATGAACCACCCCCTTTATTAAAATTTATGTGTTACTACTGTTGGTTTAAATAATCAGTTAAACATTGAGCTAACTGGTCTGGGCAACTTGTACCTTTACCCATACAAGATATACCTTTAAGTTTTTCTATGACTTCATCTATAGGTAGACCTATGGCTAAAGCTGTTAAGCCTTGAGCATTGCCGTTACACCCACCCTTAAAGTCAATGTTTTTAATAATATTGTTTTGTATTTCTACGGTAATAAATTTTGAACATACACCCTTGGGTATATATTTAATTTTTTTTAAACCTGAATCTATATCTTTGTTTACGTCTACGTTTTGGTCCATTATATAGTTCCCTTTCTCTTACTATTTCTACTGGTTCACCATATTGTTCACCTGTTCTTCTGCGATTTAAGGTATCTTTTAATACCCTATCAACTTTTACCCCTATACTTGTATACTCTGGTCTATTGTATTCAGCCCCAGTTGTATTACTTATAATTTTTTTAGGTGCTATTTTAAAGGTAGACCATTGAATAAATCCTTTAATACGCATTGTGATACCATGCCTTAAAAAATATCGCACAGTAACAATAAATGTGGATAAAATCCACCGACATATTGTTTTAGTAAACCTTGGGTCTAATCTGTGCATATTATCAACGATATCAGTATAATTAAAATGTGTAGGGTTTTTCTCATAATTATACATATCGTGCCAACTTTCTAAGTTTACACCTTTCTACAAATTTTTTACGTTTCATAAGCTCATAGACTTCACGTTTTTGAGCTATAAACTCTTGGTATTCCTCGTTAGGATTGAGTAAACTACGTAAATCTGTCATAAGTCTACCCATAATCATAACTTCGGTCCACCTTACTTTATAGATACGACTTTTATAAACCCTATCTTTTCTGTTTAAAGGGAGGGGTTTTTCTTGCATCCATGTTTTAAAATATAAAACAGGGTGCATAAATACGTCAAACCCATTGTCTAATATAGCTGTTACAGTATGACACAAATGAGTAATACCCAATACAGCTAAATCCTCATTTATTTTATTTTTAGGGTGATTAATATTCCATATTTCTACAAATTTTTGTATAAATTCGTGTGGAATACTAATATTTTGCCCTCTTATTTTGCCGAACAAGGATTTAATATTTATTTTTCTTAATGGGTTTAAATAGTTTGACATCTTATTTATATTATAGGGTATAGAGGTTGGGTTGTCAACCATAATTGGTAAAGTGATATTTTTTACTATAATAGGGGTACTAAGGAGAATTAGATATACTATGGCTAAAAAACCAACAACAGAAGAAACTCTAAGAGAGTTTGCTAAAAAGAGGGTTATATGGAAGAAAAACCCAGCAATGTTTTTTAAAGAGGTGTTAGGTATCACCATGCCGTTACACCAAAGAAAGATGTTAGACACTATTTGTAAAAACAACAGAATAAGTATTAAAACTAGTAATAGTGTTGGGAAATGCCCGTGTAGCAAGGGTTTCAGCCTTTTGGGCGATGGAACAATAGTTAAAAATTATGATTTAATCGACAAAGAGTTCAACATTTTAAGTTACAACCCAGATACTAATACCCAATATTCTGAAACAGCTCGTGCTATAGACAATGGCGAAAAAGAGTGTTACGAAATCAAATTACAGTCAGGCAAGGTTATAACCAGAACTCACAATCACCCACTTTATAAAGCACATATTCACAAAACCAACAGATACCTACCTGATGGTAGAAGACTAACAATAGAACCAGTAGCCGATGGTTGGGTTACATGCGAGGATTTAGAAGTCGGTGACTATATCTTGGTTCCTAAAATCCATAGAGTAGAACCTACAAAGTTTGACTTTACAGATGATGAAGCCAAATTATTAGGCTATATATTGGGTGACGGTGGAGTTACAACCTCTGTTATTTTTACTCAAGAAGATAATAAACAGCTTAAAGAATTTATCCAAATTTGTGAAAACTTGGGTTCAGAAGTTAATAAAACTAGAGAATATACGTATAGTGTTAGAGGCGATGGAACTAAAGGTGGTAATCCTGTTTTAGAACTTGTTAGAAAATGGGGTTTAGCAGGTCACAAGTCAACCAATAAGACAATACCAGAGTTTGTAGGACGTCTTCCTTTACACCAAATTGCGTTAATCCTTAACAGATTTTTCGCTTGTGATGGGTATGCCGTTACCCGAAAAACCAAAAGGGTACATAATGAGCATAATAACTGGAAATCGGAATTTTTAACACCAAATATAGGTATTACCCTTGCTAATTACGACTTGATTCAACAAATTAGGTTATTACTTATGCGTTTTGGCATCGAAGCATGGACCCGACATAAACCCTCTAAATATGATGGCAAGGTTTTCGATGCGTGGGAATTATCTATAGGTAAGCGAGAAAGTCTCATAGCTTTTTGTGAACAAATAGGGATTTACGGCAAAGAAAAAGCTGTTAATAAATGTTTAGAGTCAGCTAGGTTAAAATCCACTCGTAGAACCAAAAAATATCAATACTTGAATTGTCCACCCGACTTCATGTGGGAACGTATTCAAAGTATTAAAAATATTGGATTACAACCCACTGTTTGTATTGAAGTAGATAATACCCATACTTATTTAACAGAAGTTTATGACCATAACTCGTTTATCGTTGGTGCTACAGCTTTTTGGTATTTTTTTACTAACGTGTCTAAACTCCCAGATAATGATACCATAATTATTATAACTGCACCTGTATTCTCACAGATTAGACGTTCTATTTTCGCTAATATCAAGGATTTTGCAGACAGGGCAGATAACTATGTTAAATCCCAATTCGGTGAAAATGCTTCGTTTTTATCCAAAAACTTTAGTGAATCAGCTAATGTAGCAGAATATTGGTTTAACAAAAAGTCTTACATCATGGGGATTGCAACCGATAATTGTAACGCAATCTCAGGTATTCACGCAAAAAACCTTATGGTTGTATTTGATGAGGCTCAAGGTATACCAGAGTCAACATATTCGGGGTTTGAAGGTGTATTCCAAGGTGGTAAATGTAAATTTATACTCTTAGGTAATACAACCCTTCCAGACGGACCTTCGGGTAACTTCTATAATAGTTTTAGCCCAGATTCTCCTTTTACTAAAATATCCGTCTCCGCTTTTGAAACCCCGAATTTTGTTGAAACTGGGATTACACTAAAAGATATGTTAGCACCCGAAGCCGATTATAACCATTGGATTAAAAAGTTGGATAGATACTGTGGTACAGATTATTATGGTAGTAAAGCAAGGGGTGAAACAGGTTTATGGGAAGATGCAGTCCTAGATAAACTTCCATATACTATGATTAACCCTATTTCTGCATACCAAACACTTGTAAAATGTGGTATGAACCCTGAATCCTATGAGTTTAAAACTCGTGTTTTAGCTGAGTTTCCAACAGCAGATAGTGCAAATGTTATTAGTAGCAAAGACTTGGAAACTAGTATGAATAATTATAATAACCCTAATTTTCACGTATCGGGTATAAGAAGTATGGGATTAGATATCTCAGGTGGTACAGGTCGAGATTTTTACTCTATTTGTATACGAGATGGGAATAAAGTTATATATCTCGAAAGAATTAATAATGTGACTGCACCAGAATTTGAAGAATTAGTTATAAAGCTTTATCGTGAATACCATTGTGATTATTGTAATATTGAACGAGATGGTGTAGGTAAACCAGTTTATGACCACCTTAATATGGTATACGATATGGTGGTAAATCCTATACAATCAGGTGGTGGTGCAGGGCTACCTAAAGAGGAGCTATTATCATACGAGGATGAAGAAAACGATAAAGTATTAAAACAAACATATAACCGTAAAAGAGATGAACTCTGGTTTAATATGCGTAACTTACTCAATAAATATACAACTAAGTACCCTGTTTTATTACCTAATAATGACAAACTAAAAAAACACTTATTATGTGCAACTTGGAAGAAAAACAATACGGGTAAAATTCAAGTTTTAGACAAAGATAGTATGAGACTTAAGATTAAAGAATCACCAGATTTAGCCGATGCTGTTTTAATGGCTTTTGCACCAGTAGGTGAAATAGGTTATACTACGTCTCCAGATGTACCTATTATCACAATAAGCAACGGTCAATGGAGTTAAAATTACCCAAAGTAGCACCCCTACTATAATACTTATATAGATGTATAAATCGGAGAATTTTATATAATATGCCAAGAGGTCGTAAAAACATAGCCAGTGAAAAAGAAATAGGTTCAACTGGTATATATTTAGCTAATGTTAGTGGAAAAGTAAACTTAGACCCATCAGATTTATGGAAGGGTAATAAAAAGAAGAATTTTATACTTGAAATCTCTAAAAACGACCCCTATGTGAGTGCATGGATAAATTCAAAAGAAGCTATTGCTTGTAAACCCGATTGGGATGTATTACCTAGCGATTCTACTAATGATAAGGCTATTAAGTATGCTGAACTTATCAAAAATATGTTATTTAAAGATATGGGTATATCTTTTAATGATTTCTTAATTAACGCTTTTACAATGTCTGAATATGGGTTCGCTTTAGCTGAAATAGTTTGGAAAAAGCGTTTAGGTAAAAATAAAAACCCTTATAAATCCTCTTTATATAATGATGGATTATTCGGAGTGGCTAAGTTATCACCTAGATATCAAAATTCTATTGTAGGGTGGGATATAAACGACCAAGGTGAAATAAAAAGCGTTAAACAAGCAACTAATACAGCCGATATAGATATACCTTATGATAAGTTGTTACACTTCAAGATGAAATCATATAATGAAAACCCTGAAGGTGAATCTGTATTACGTGGATGTTTTATGCCTTATTGGTATAAGAAGAATATTCAAAGGATACAATCCGAAGCTTTTGAACGTGGTTTCGGTGGTTTTATAGATATTGCCTGTCCATCTAAATACTTGATAAAAGACCCAATTACTAAGTCTCCAAGTGAACTAGCTAGAAATTTAGAAGATTTTATTAAAAACGTAAAGCAAGGTAAACAAGCAGGTATATTACGCCCAGCTTTAAAAGACTTTGAAATTAAACTCAATGAGGGTAAAGCTGGTACTGGTTTAAACCCTGATACTATGATAGATAGGTATAATACCGAGATTGTATTAGTATTATTAGCTGACTCTTTTTTGGGTAAATCTAAAGTTTATCAAGCAAGCGAGGGTGGCTCAACTAAAACTAATATTTTTAAATCTTTCCTTGGGTTGTTATTTGAAGAAGTTAAAGAGCAGATTAATACTAAATTAATACCTCAAATATTTGAAGTTAATAATCTGGATTTTGATTATATGCCGTACCTTGAATATGGAAACCTAGATGATTTAGACCTAACAGCTGTAAGTTGGTTTATACAGTCGGTTGGCAAAAGTTGTGGTCCACTTCTTACTAATACTTATGAGCTTAATAATTATTTACAACGTAAATTCTTGGGTAAACTATCACCTATTCCATCTATGGAGGAATATGAAAAAGGTCAAGCTAGGGGTGAAATTAATAGTATTAATAACTTGAATTACCCAGCTATGCAAGAACCAGACTACTTAGATTTAGACGGCAAGAAGGGTAATACTATGGGTGAACTAACTCAGGCTGAGTCTCCTGATGCAAGCAGTAAACCTAAAGGCAATTACGGTGGAGTTGTAAGATAATGGAAGAAAAAAATTTTGTAAAAGGTATTGTATATGAAACTACATTGTGGAAAGAAGAATCTACGGGTAAATATTTTACCAAATGTTTAAAATGTGGAAATATAGAATACATTGATGAAAACCATTATAAATGTTCTAAATGTGGTGAGGACTTTGGGGATTACCATAAAGATTTAATTACAGCCGATGCTGTAGAAGAACTAGCTTGGTCTTATTTGAAAAGCATTAGTAGTAAAACTAAAGAAGTAAATAAATTAAGTAATACAGTTCTTGACTTTATTAAAGGTAAAGACGTATCAATAAATGATATATTATCTAAAATTTCTAAACTTTCTAAGTATCATGTAGGTTATACCCACATGTATTTTAACGAAGATTTAGGAGACCCTGTCGAGTCAGAAATAGAACGTAAAACTATTATATTTAATGATGTAGAATATCCAGATAATACTTGGAAAATAGGTTTTATAGTTTGTGATGAGCTCTTTGAACAAATCAAAAACGGTGAAATCAATAGCTTTAGCTTTGGTGGACTAGGTGGTTATCAAGAGTTTTTTGAGGTTGAAGAATAATATCTGATTTTACTTGATTAAGGCTATTACTATAATAAGGGTATAATATCAAAACAAGTAAATGGAAAGCAGTAGTAATAATGAAAAAAAAGTTTAAAATTATTAATGCAAAAGCAAATGAGGTATCACTTTGTAGCAAGTATAATTCTGGTGCTAACAAAAAGACCTCTTTTGAAATTATTAAAAATGAGAATATAAGACAGTTTGATAGTACCGATTTCAAAGAGTTTATCAAATATGGTTTAGATTGTTATAGACCCGAAGAATGTGCAAGACCAGTTGTTAATAATACTATTCCTAGTGTAACATTCTTAGAATATATCGCAGATTGTGCAGAAAATGAGATTAATAATACATTATACTGTTTATTAACTGATGCGTTGGGAAATGCACTATGTGATGTTAAATATATGGATATACCTAAAGAGTCTAAAATTTTATTATACCAAGACTTATTTAAAGAATTTGTAAGACAATATGAAGATTCTCCTATTACTAAAAGTGTAAACGGAGAATTTGTGTTAAGTAATACTAAAGAAGCATCTCATAGTGAAGATGTGGTTAATCCCCAAACAGTAGAAGAAATAGGAGACGATATGGAAGAAAAACAAATGGGCATTATCAAAAGTGTCGTAGAAAGTCTAAAATCTCTAATTTCTCCAACTCAAAAATCTGAAGAACCAGCTATAGAACCAGAGGTAAAAGCTGAAGGTGAAGAAATTAAGGTTGAAGAACCTGAATTAGAAGCACCTAAAGAAGAAACTAAGGCTGAAGAATCTGAAGAAGAAAAACCTGAAGTTGAAGAACCTAAAGATGAAGACCCAGCCGAAGAACCTAAAGCTGAAGAAGAAGTAGTTGAAAAAACTGAAGAACCAAAAGTTGAAGCTGAGGAAGCACCAGAAGTTAAACCAGAAGGTAAAGAAGGTGCAGATAAGGGCGAAGCAATAGAACCTACTATTGAAAATAAGCCTGAACAGATTGAAAAAGCTTCTATTGTTAAACAAGAATTAGAACAAGCTCAAGCTAAAATAATTGAGTTAGAAAAAGCTCAAAAGGAAAACCTTGAAATTATAGAAAAGGCTAGATTTGTAGAACAAGCTAAAGCCGATTTTTCTATGCTAGTAGGTACACCTGAAGAAATTGGAGAAAAACTATACTCTATTTCTAAATCTAATCTACCAGTAGATATTCAAGATTTTATTTTAGAAAACCTAAAAAATGTATCTAAAAGCAATGCTGAATTAACCAAAGAGGTTGGTACAGGGTCGACTGATATAGAACTTTCTAATGAGGAATTAGAGGTAAGAGATATTTACAAAAAGGCTGAAGCTATAGCTAAAGCTAAAAATATTTCTATCAATAAAGCCCTTAGAGAAGTTTAAACCAAAGATAATAATAGGAGATTATAAATATGTATAATAAAACAACAACATTTATCGCTAAAGAAGACCTATCTGGTTTAGCTGGATATGGTGTTAAGATGATTGCTGAAATGGCTGGTGGTTTACCTAAAGTACAAAAAGCAGGTAAAAACGAAGACATCGAAGGAGTTATTGTAGAACCTGCTAAGGCTGGTGAACCTGTAACCGTTATGTTAAAAGGTGATTTTGCGTTAGTTAAATTAGCTGGTGCCGTTACAGTTAACGATGAACTTGAAATAGACGATGGAGCTTTTGTTAAAAAAGATGCAGGTATTGCAGTAGCAAAAGCATACCAAACTGGTGTAGCTGGTGACTATATCAAGGCTTACTTAAAATAATTAACCACGTAAATAACAAGCAGTATTTTAATAAATAGGAGATAACATAATGGCTACAAACGAAAAAGCTACATTTAACAGACTCTTAACTGATAAAGCAGAAGGCTTATTTGAAGATAATAATGACTTTTTTGCATTAAAAGCTTTCCCAGTTGCTACAGTTACTAAGAGACTAGGTGAATACCCTGTATTCAAAATTGAAGATTTATATAGAAACACTTTACAAAAACGTGCACCTCAAGCTAACTATGCTAAAACTAATACTGATATTGAAATGAAACAATATACAGCTCAAGAATATGGCGTAGAAGAATTTATCGCAGATGAAACTAAAGCTGAAATGGGTGAAGGTTACGAACAATCAATCGCAGATAAGTTAATGCAAGAAGGCTATAGAAACTATGACCAAGTTGTTGCAGAAGTTGCTTTTGCAGATAACGCTTGGGCTAAAACTATGTCAGGTGTAGCAAACGGTGCTGATGGTGATACTACTTTCACTAAGTTTACTGATGCTACAGCTAATGTACCAGCTTTATTTAAAGCTTTAAAACGCAAAGTAAAACTTGCTTGTGGTAGAATACCTGACACAGCTTTAATGTCAGTAGATGTATACGATGCTTTAATGGAAAACGGTTTTATCCGTGATATGATTGCATCAACTAGAGACCAAATTATCGACCAAACTTTCTTAGCTAGAGTTCTTGGTTTGAAAAATATCTTTGTTACTGAAACAATCGTTAACACAGCTAACTACGGTAAAAAAGAAATGGCTAACATCTCTAGTGGTAAACTTCTTCTTTACTGGAATGGTGATAATGCTAGAAACTCTATCACTGCACCTTGTGCTATGAAAATCGTTAGAGTTAACTATGGTGATATCAACAGTGCTTCAGGTTTAGGTGTTTATACAAGACGTGAAGAAGCTATTGATTGTGATGTATTAAGAGTAAAACAAAGATTTGCTCCTATTATCCAATATAAAGAAGCAGGTATTTTGTTAAAAGAGTGCGTTTAATCCAATAGAGATATAATACACAAGTTTTGAGGGAGGGGATTTATCCCTCCCTCATTTAATATAAACAAGAAAGTGAGAAACTATGATTAATACAGATATAGTAGGATATCCAGTTAAAGTAAACAGAGAGTTTATATACTGTGGTTTACACAAAGCAGGTGAAGTTATTAAGTATAATTTCTGCCCAGCCCACCGAAGATTATTAGAAAGTGGTGCTATCTCTGAATTTGACTCTGAGATGTACGAATATAAGTATATTAACCGTGAAACCTATACTATCCACGGTAAAAAATACGAGTTTGGTGAAGACGTAGATGTATCAGACCTATCTAATAGAGAGTTAGAAGTGTTTATTAAACAACGTATTATAAGCAAAGATTTAAAAGATGAGTACAAACCAGACGAATTAAAAGAAGTAAAACCCGATGTTGACTATACTTTTAAGCCCAAAGATATGGTTGTTGATACATCAGAAGTTGAAGCTCAAATTCTAGGTATGACTTTTAAAGATGTATGTACAACTTATAGTTTAGATGTAGACAAATTTTGTGAAAAGCTAGGGGTTAGAAAAGTAGGTTTACACCTTAGAAAAGTAACTAAAACTAATATTCAAGACGTTCTAAAAGCATTGTAATCAACAGGAGATAAAGCCCAATGGTATTTACTTATGACCCAACCCGTTTAGATATCCCAACTAACCAAATTAGGTTAAGACTTGGAGCTGACGGTATGGACCCTACTATATTTCAAGATGAGGAATTAAAATACTTCTTAGAAATATCTAAGGATAGTGTTAATTGGGCTTTATATTACTGTTATATGACTTTAGCTACACGTTATAGTCAATCCATGGGTGATACACTTAAGATTGGTGACGTTACAATCTCTGAGAATAGTAATAAGTCTAAGTATTACCTAAATTTAGCTAATCAATTAAAATCAGATTTATTAGACGGCAATTTACCTGATGATGTAGAATCTACTTATATTTATGTGGGTGGAGTACACGCAGGAGACACTGCTATGACCGATGTATTGCAAGCTGAGGGTGTATATACTCAATCATTTAGTAACCAACTTAAGTACAATACTCAAAAAACTTACCGTAAATACCCAGAAAGATATACCCAAAACCTTGATTATAATACCGAAGATGATATAAACGATTTAAACGATGATAGCTATAATGAGTAAACTATGAATAACAACAATAATATAACCTTCGATATGCAGGTTAAGTTTGAGAACAAAGAGTATAAAAAGTTTTTAAAAAGACTTATGGGGTTATCCAAAAGTTTTGCAACTATAGGTATTCATAGCCCAGAAGGTAAAAAGCCTGTTTTAAGACGATATTATGATAGAAAAGGACATGTACACCGAGCAGGTGTAAGCTCTCAGTTTAATATAGCCAAACTTGCTTGGCAAAACGAATATGGTGCAAACATTGATGTACGTACCAAATTTTTTATAAGTAACAAAGGTAATATAAGGCGTAAAAAAAAGCAAGGTTTACTATTAATTAACAAACGTGGTGAATTTGTAACTTATTTTCCTGCTGGTTCATCCATAAATATACCTGCACGTAGATTTATGCGTAATACCATAGTTAGACCCGACCAAGCTAACATGAATAAAATTTTATTTTATATGAAAGAATATTTACTTTGGTCTAATAATACCCTTAAAGGTGCATGGGATAGCATGGGTAGAGAAGTTGGTTTTAATATAGTTAAAAATATTTATAGTGCCAAACCACCTAACCACAGCATTACAGTTCAAATGAAAGGTCATAACCAACCATTAAGAGATGAGGATAACCGTTTGGCTAAAAACATTAGGGTTAAATCTTATATTAATAGCAAAACTGGTACAGCAGGTGAAAAGCTTGATATAGCTACAGCTAATATAGCTGAAAAGATTTATAAGAATAATATTTTATACATTTTTGATTAAATCTACTGTTTGTAAAACTTTTAGGGATAATCACTATAATAGTGTTATAGAAGGGCAAAATTATGTATAACGGTGAGCATTACGCTAACAGGATTAAGACTACAATAGATACCATAGGTGAAGCCGTAACTATTACGTACAAAAAGCGTAAAGGTTATGACCCAATAAGTGGTGAAACCTATCAGGATTTTACTATTGATAATTTTAAAATGTTAATACGTAAAACTGATAAAACCGATTATGAAAAACTCCCTGAAGGTTTAAGAGATAAAGATATACGTAAGGTATTCTTTTATCGGGATTTACCTTTACAAGACATAACTATTATAAGACCTTATAACAATAAGGAATACAAAATAGTAGTTCCACCAGTTGAAAACTTATTCAATGGTGTAAACATATACAACGTGGCTTTTATAGCCCTTAAAGATGTACAGGTGTAGATGTTAAGACAAGATAGTATAGCAGAAGTAAAAAGTTCAATCCTTATGGGGATTAGGAACGAACTAATACAAGCCTATCCAGTTGAATTCGGGGATTATGAAGACTGTAATGGCACATGTTCTAAGATATTTTGGGGAGATACCATATCATTTCAACCTAAATATCCATACTGTATGCTTAGTACCGACCAAGATAGCTTGGGTGGGTATGACGATGTGTCTTATATTAAGCGAGAAGGTGAAATTTACAAAAAGTACATCAAACATTGTTCTATCATAGTACAAATAGAAATAGCAAATATGGCTAATATAAAGCAGGGTATAACTCAACTTGAAGCCGATGTTTTTGCACACAAAGTAGCTAGACAATTAAGGTCATACTTTAACTGTGAAGATAAACTAGAATGGTTTGAAGGTAATGAGTATTATCCTAATCAAATTAGCTCACAAGTAGAAGGCAAAATAACACCTATTCCAGATTGGAGTGATACCGATACTAAATTTAGGTATAATTTCGATGTAGAGTTTGGGTGGGATGATATATCCTATGTTCATGTCGATAAGGGTAAAGGTTTTCTACTCAAGATTAATAAAGATGAAGTGATACAATATTTTAAAATAGGAGATAAAACATAATGGCATACCAAGAGGACATTATTGTAATAAAAACTGAAGAACGTATCACTACTAGCATATTAGACTACATGCTTAATATCCTAATGATAACTGAAATAAACCCTGACGACTTACAAGCAGGTAAAAGTTTCAGCCCAAATGGGTATGAAGAATTTGGTTCTATAGATGCTGTAGGTGCTAAATTCAAAGTTACCTCTACTATTTATAAAAAGGCTAATAACTTGTTTGCTCAAAAATATAACAATGGTGTTAACCAATCTAATATGAAGAAGTTAGTAATTGTGCAAAAAACTGAAAATGACAAGAGTTATTTAGACTGTTTAAATCGTATTGGATATAAGAATTGTTATTACACTTTAGTTAACTCTAACGCTGATGCTGATGCCCTATCTGTTAACGATTGGGTAGCTACCAGAAGAAAGATACAACTATATGATGCAGGCGATGATGATATCAAAGATAGTTCTAGCTCAAGTGATATAGCATCTGTTTTAAAAGCTAAAAACGCTGGTAGAACTGGTGTATTTTATCACAAAGTAGAATCAGAAGCTTTAGCTGGTTCAGTTATGGCTATCTTAGCTAGTACGCCTGTTGGTACTAAATCAGCTTCTTATAAAACTCCTTCTGGTATTACAGTTGATGTATTAGCTGATACCGAAGAAGAAGCACTAAGAGCAAAAAATGCAAACTTTTTCACTTATTATATAGCATCATCAGGTGATTATGGTACTAGACAACTTACATCTGATAACGGTGTTATGGCAAATGGTGATGATATCCAAAAGGTTATCTGCGTAGATAGAACCGTTTTACAATTACAAGCAGGTTTAATGGATGCTATTATTCAGGATTTACCTTATGATGATAACGGTGGTACAGTAATATATGATGCTGTTAACTCTGTGTTTGCACAATTAAAACGTGAAGGAGTAATAGCTGAGGACTCTATTGACCCTGAAACAAACGAAGTAATCAAAGGTTATACAATTAATGTATTAACAAGAGCACAAACTAAAAAATACTACCCTGAATATTTTGCTCAAAAATCATGGATTGTTGATACTACTGTTGAATATGCTTTAACAGGTAAACGAGTTCAGTTGATACTAGCATACTAATAAAAAGGAGTGACACAAGATGGCAGGAAATAATGATACAGCCAAGGTTTTTATCTCATTTGCTGGTAAATCTATTACTGGTTTAGCAGATAGACCTAAATTAGCAGAAAGACCATCAAGGGTTTCTACTACATTTGGTTGTCAAGGATACTCAGAATCACAACAAGAGTATGAAGGCGACAGAAGTGTTACCCTATCAGTATTTAGAACTGGTGATGGTTATAAATATTTAGAAAAATGTTTTGAAAATCGTACCCGTGGTGGTTTAGTAATTAGAGATACTAACCCTGATATCGCTGAAACATATAAAGTTGATATCGCACAGGTTAAATCTATCCCTGAAATTACATTTGGTTCCAATGATGCAGTAGATATCATAATCGAATGTTGTACAGAGGTAGAGACTCAAAGATAAAATCACATCTTTCTATCTTATATAGCACAGGGGTATATAGCCCCTGTGTTTTACTTTAGGGTAAAACCTTGTGCACTATAATAGTAGTATAATTTAGAAAGGTCGTGTATATGAAAACTTTAGAAACAAGAAATGTAAAAATAGGTAAAGATATCTATACATTAACAGCAGTTGAATGTAGTGTATCTGGTCCTATCTCTATAGATTTACTTAGTGAAATTACGCCATTATTAACATCAGGATTTAGTGGCGACTTTGCATTATTAAACAAAGAAATTAGAACCTCTATAAATTCTGAGAGAATTATGGATATACTTACAAAGCTTATAAACGTAGATTTACTTGAAAAAAATAATGAACTTATTACAGACTGGAAAGTAGAATTTTCACGTAAACCTATGACATTGTTTAAACTTGGGATTGAAGCCTTAAAGTTTAATTGCGAAGATTTTTTCGATTTTACCTCTGGATGGCTGACAGAGATAATGAATGGAGTCAACTTGAAAGAGGTAATAGAGACCTTGCAGAATTACGGGGTAGAGATTACACCTCAAATTTTAGCACTTTTTCCGAGTTCAACTCAAGACAAGATAAAGCAAGCAATGGCTACAACATCTTCGGTGGAAAAAGAAGAATTACAATAGGACAAGACACTTTTGGGGTATTAATTAGAAGTTTAGCTAGAGAATTAAAATTATCACCCAAAGAAGTATCTACATGGTCATTATCTGACATTGTATATATGTATAGTGATTTAATATCTAAAAATGATATAGAACTATATAGTATGTACGAAAGCAATCAAAAGATACAACAAACAAGTAATACACATAAATTATAATATTAGGTCTATAAATGGCAAACGGTATAGTAGGCACATTATTAATATTACTTAAGACTAGAGCTGACGTTACTGGTATTAATAAAATGGAACATTCCATGGATAAAACCATGCGTAAAGCCAAAGGTCTTAAAGCTATTATGAGAGCTGGGTCTTTAATGAGTATCTTAAGTGGAACTCAATCTGTAGGTCAAGCCCTAGGAAATTATCTCGAATTTGAAAAACAGCTAGGTGCAATACATAGTAGATTATTTGCTATTACTGGTGATACTACTAAGGCTCAAAAACACTTTGATGCTATACGTCAACTTAGTTTAAATTTAGGGCAGGATTTAACCTCTACAGCTGATGCCTTTTCAATATTTTTCTCTGGTACTGCTAGAAATTTAGGCGAACAGGGTGCATTAGAAATGTTTGAATCGTGGTCTAAAGTAGGTCGTGTACTCCACTTTACACCATACCAAATGGAACGTGTAACATACGCATTAAGAGAAATGTCTTCTAAAGGTGCGATTTACTCTCAGGATTTAAAAATGCAATTAGGTACTCATGTTCCTGATGCCGTAGGTATAGCCGAACAAGCAGTTAAAAACTTAAGAATTAATGGTGTTAAAGATTTAGAAACTTTCCAAAAGAAGTCGAAGGGTAATCTATCTATGATTGCCGACTTTATGAAAGAGTTTACTAAAGTTGCAGAATCTAGATATGGTTCACAAAAGGCTTTAGCTATGGCTATGCAACAACCAGATGCTTTAGCAAGTTTAATTAAGGCAAGAGCTCAAAATTTCGGTGTATCTTTTAGCCAAGCTGGTGGTAAAGATGCAACCGTAATAATTTTACGAGCTATTTATGATGCCTTTAAAAGTATCGATTTAAACGCATTAGCACAAAATTTAGCAAAAACAATTAAAACATTGGCTAAATTAACAGCGTTCCTTATCCGTAGTATTCCAATTTTAATTAAACTACTTATGGTTTTAGTTACTGGAATGTTATTTAATGTATTATCAAACATAGGAATGAACCTCTTGGGTCGTGGAATGGCTGGCAGAAGTGCAGGATTATTTGGAAATGCTTTTACATCTACGGATTCTGTTGCTACTTTTATGGGTAAAGGCTTAATGCCTACTTTGAGTAGATTTGGTATTATGCTTACTACCTTTTTTAAACTTCAATTCGCTAAACTTATATTTAGATTAATAGGTATAGCTGGTTTAATTAATCCAATTACAGTTATTATGGCTTCGGTAGTAGCTCTAGTTACATTAATTAAAAATTGGGATAATGTTCTAAACTGGTGGAAAAAAACTTTTGGTAAAAGTGAAACCATGGCTGATGCTAAGGCTAGAATGACATGGTTGCAAAAGTTTGCTCAAACCCACCCAGATGTTAATGTAGGTACTTTGAGACAAATGGCTAACCAACTTGGTACTAAAGTGGGTGATGATTATATAACTATTAATGTATCTGACGATAAAAAATTCACTTTCCATGGTATACCTTTAGAAACACAAGAAGATATAACTAAAGCCGTTACAGATGCAGATAAAACCATAACTAAGTATAAAGAAAAATCATTAAAACAGAGAGCAGGGCTTTATAATAAATTAGCTAAAGAGGCTAGAAAATTTGCTCGTAATATTTCAGGTAATTAATCAATGGTAGACAATCAAGATAATACAGTTCTACAAGCAGGTGCATCTAAAGGTGAATTATCACCAGATAGTTTGGCACCTAATAATTATTTAACTATTATGTGGAAAGGGTTAGGTGACACAAAATCACGTATTACTACCCTTAAAATAGACTTAGATAAATATAAAACTATGAATAGCTTTTTAGAAGCTAATGTAAACACCGTTAAAACCTCTGGCTTGTATAAAATTATCAATAATAAGTATTTAAACCTAGGTAGTGTAGCCAAGTATTTTGCACAAAGTGCATTTGATTCATACGGTGCTAGACAAGCTGTTACTGGCTTAATTAATATCTTAGAAGACGGTAAAATCCAAGAGGACAATGTACTTAATGCTTTCTTGTATTACTCAGGAGATTTACTTAAAGGTGTAGCTAAAGATTTTGGAATTAACGATATAAACCCACTTATACAACAATTAGCTGGTCAAAGTGTATTATCTAGTTTTAGCCCATTTAAGTTCCTAGAAAGCTTTTGCCGTGAAACTAAAGATTGGACCGATAAAACCGAAACATCACTTAATCAAAAGGGTAAATGGCTAAATTATTCGGGTGATATTATTACTAATACTTATGATGGTCTACTTTTGGGTATAACTGAGTCTGATACTCATAGTATAGAAGTTGATATACCTAGAAAAAGAACCGAATCTGGATATAATTATACATCTCACGTAATAGTAAATCCATTTAAAAAAGATTTAAGACTTAAGTTAACTAATAAAGCTATTAACTATAATCTAAACAACTCAGATATGACTTATCTGAGTGCAATAGAAGAAGTTAAAAATATTGAGGACGTTAGAACTACTATTGAAAATATAGTTGAAAGTAAAACCAGATTTGATATATATCTCAAATTATCTGATAGACAATATAAATGTTATACAGATTTAATGTTCTCAAGTTTAACCTTTGATAAATCAAGCACAACTGGTTTATCTTATGACTTTAATTGTAGTATAGAACCCGTATATGAATATATACCTAAAACATATATATTCACTCCACCTGCTAGTAGTACAAAGGTAAAAGGTAATAGTAGTACCTCTAGTAATAAAAGTAGAACATCTAGCGGTAAAAGTAGTACAAGTAATAAACCTAGTAATAATCCAATACCATCAAATAATAAAGCTGAAAGAGCTTTATTTGAGTCTTTTACTAATCGCAATGCAAGTAATTTTACTGATGCACAGGTACATAAAGTAGTTAATGATATCCAGTATAAAATTAAAACCGATAAGAAATATGCGAGTTCTATGGATTTAAGAGTTTCACACCCGATAATATCTAAATTCAATACTACAAGTGCAATTTTAAATCGTGAAAATAACAAAATTATACAAAATGTAAGAAATACAACCATGGGTAAAGGTCATAGTAATACTTCTAAAAAAAATAAATAGTAGACATGAATATAGTAGAATATTTTTTCACAATACCAAATTTATACCAACAAAACTACATTATACAACCCTATAGTGTAGAAGATAACTTATTTATATTTGTTTACAGGACAATATATAGAGACCCAAATTTAATCCTAGTAGATATATATCGAGATGAATTAAGTTCTGCTAATAAAATCTATTCAGGATTAAAATTAACTTCTGATGCAGTCCTGTGTTCACCAAATTATAAACTAAATTTTCCTTATGTAGTACGTTGTATTAACAAATATGGATTAGATACTGCTTTAATACCTGAAACTGTATCAATAGAATTTTTAATTGAATTTGAAAATGTACTAACCTCCGATTATAATTTAGACGATTAATAGAAAGTAATACAAATGGATAGTCAATCTTTAAATAATGTAGTTTTTGAGAATAAGATTAAGGTTAGAATTAATGGTGCTAACCTTGAACTTATTAACGCACCTATGAACTTTAGTATTAAACGCACTAATGAAAAAGAACCCAATACTTGTTCGCTCACTATTTATAACTTAAACGATGTTGATATTTCCAGATTATACGATGGAATATATAGTGTTGAGATATACACAAACCAGTATGACCTTAAGACCCCAGATGGTGAACTTATTTGGGAAAATGTATTCACAGGCATGTTACGAGAAGTATTAAAGCCACGTAAACCTAGGAAATCACTCAAACGTAAATCTAAGAAACCACCTAAAGCACCTGTAGCCAGATATTATGCTCCAAGTATACAATATAGTGGCAATGAGCCTGATACTTATGTAACCTTAGAATTACAAGAGGGTAACGGAATAGAGACTTCATTTTTTATAAGTAGGTCCTATAAAAGTGGACAGAAAGCTTTTGATATAATCAAAGATTTAGCACGAAATATGGAAATGCCCGTATTATTTATTGGTGGTTTAAAAGACAAAGAGATGAATTTTAATATTCCTATGTATAACATCGGTTTAAACTGTTTACATAAAATGGCAAGGTATTTAGATGCCAAAGTTACAATCGTAAACGGTAATATCTACTTCGCACCTAATAGTTCAAGTGGTACTAGAATTGTTCATAAATACGATGAGGATAATATCCCAACTCCTGAATTTAAAGAAGATAAAAAAATAGAAGTACACACTATTTTTACTCCTGAGATAATACCTAATGAATATATTTATATTACTAATAAGATATTACGCATGGATGATGGGTATAGAGTTTTAGAAGTAGAACACAACTTTTCTAACCATGATGAAGACTGCGAAACTATTTTAACTGTAAAGGATACATAATACTTGGCAATTTCTTATAAAACCCTTATAATGTAACTAAATATAAATCATAAATTAATATAAGAGGTTGAAAGCCCTTAAAGGAAGGTTAATTCATTAGAATACCCCGATTACAAACAAGAGTAAAACAAAACTTTGTGCTATGCACAAACTACCCTAAGTTCTAGGGAAAGTTAAGCCTTTGGAGAGCCAAAGAAAACCAAAGTAGCTTCGGCAAAATGGGGTTCAGTGAAGAAGGAATTTTGCAAGAAGCTGTAAACGCAGTGTAGTTAACAGACTTTTATAAGTCAGAAAGAACGGATATATAATATGGCTAATCCTAAAACTTTATATGAACGTATAATGGAAGCTACTACTACAAGTGAATTTCAAGAAATAGAAGACTTTATGTTATTATCTAAATTTAGATGTCACCTACCTTGTAAAGTTATTTCAGTTGACTATGGGGCTGGTACTGTAAGTGTTGAAATCCAAGGTAAACAAGATATGGGTTATGGAGCTTATGAGACTTTTCCTGTATTATCAGATATACCTATTCTTGAACCCCACCGTACAAGTAGGGCTTATATTCTTACACCTATAAAAAGTGGTGATACAGGTATGTTAGAATTTCTTGATTTCAACTGTTCTAATTTTAACGCAGACGGTAATACAGAACCTACTGAAGACCCTGAACTTCACAGTATTAACTCAAGCGTATTTATAAACGGCTACATACCACAAAGTAATGTAATTAAAATCTATACAGCCGACCCTAAGCTCAACAATGTATCAGCTAATGAAGGTATGATTGTTGCAGGTAATATAGATTTGTATAATCGCCCTGTAGTTAAAACCAAAGATGGAGCCATAGAAACAGTTAAATCTATGAGTTTTACACCCGAAGAAGGTAAGTATAAGGGTAAAGAAGTTTTAATTCCAACAATTTCGCCAGATGGCAAAGAAATGTCAGAAAATGAAGCCATTGAATATTATTATAAAACAGGTCAACATTTAGGCATATTTGAAAATCCTGAAAGTGCTACTACTTATGCTATTATCCTGCATAATGACCAAGACAGGTACTATAACTCTATAGGTTGTCCTATTACTATAGGTTTAAACAATCAAACTTTTACATTATCTGTAAATGAAGCAGGTCGACTTGAGGTTAAAGCTGGTGATATAGATATAAAAGGTGATAAAATAAATATTGAGGGGTTGGAAGTTAACTTTGACACACCTACCGTTAATATAACTAAAACTTTAAATGTAGGATATGGTGCTACAGGAGTTGTATCAACTAATGGTAAAACCTTAACATTTGAAAACGGAGTATTAACCAATGTTGAATAATCAAACGCTATTTAGTGGATTAGATTCACTTAATGATACTTTAGAAGATTTAGAAGCCCAAATATACGATAAATTTGAATATATATCTTCTTTAGATTTAACTAAATTAAATAAAGACGTTATACAAACTCAAGTTGATAAAATATGTATATCTATTAATAATAGTATAAATCCTATTTTAGCTAGAAAACGTGAACAGGTTTTACAAAGTTTAAAACAAAAATATATAGCTTGTCAAGAATTTATAGCTTTTATTAAACCTTTTATTGATATATTACGCATGGATTTTAACATTGATAATGTAATATCTTGGCTTAAAGATGTAGCTAGTTTTTGGTTAAATTATTTTTTAGGTCCATATAATAATGCTGTTAACTTTGTAGCTGAATTAACGCCAAGATTAGCTCGTTTAACTACCAATATTACTAACTTGACTACACTTCAACCAACTATACCTAATTTACCTAATGGTGTAGATGTAAATTTTGATAAACTAAAAATAGATATTGAACCGTTTACTATAGATGATGTAATAGCCTAAAGCCCTGTTATCACTATAATAGTAGTATGAAAGATTTAACCCTCGATTTTGAAAATAAAAGAGTTTACAATAAGTTTATTACTGATAGAGATTTAGTTCTTCAACAAGTTAAGGTAGTTGTACAAATATGGCAAAACGATTGGTATCTTGATTACTCAAATGGTATAGATTATCGTAGACGTTTTGGTAATAAGCCTATGTTACTAGCTGATTTAGAAAATGCTATATTATCTGTTAGTGGAGTAACAAAAGTTAGTAACCTTGATTTAACCGAAAGTATAGTTGATGGGTTAACTATTTATAATATAACTGGTAATTTAACATTCGGTGATACCGTATATACTCTTAAAAACGGTGAAGTTACTATAATAGGAGTTTAACTCAATATGACACTTAAAATAGATTCCAATGGTGTACAAATACAGACACTACAAGAGATACTGGACGAAAGGCAATCTAACCTTTTGAGTGTATTTGGTGAAGATTTTGCGATTGATAGAACTTCACCTATAGGTAATATGGAACTATCTGATGCTAACAATGAACAGTTAATCCATGAGTGTGTAGCTTATTTAGCTTCACAATTAAGCTCTGAAACAGCAGAGGGTTATTTTTTAGATTGCATCTGTGAATATAACAACATTTATAGATTTCCTTCTGCTAAATCCTTGTGCGATTTTAAAATTATAGGTGCACCTAATACTAGTATTACAGCAGAAGATTTAAGAATTAAAGATGAGTCTACTGGTGCGTTTTGGATTTTAAATGAAGATATAATCATTGGGTCTACAGGTGAAATTGAAGCCCAATTTATAAACAATGAATATGGACCAATAAATAATAATTCAACTAATATAATAACAATTATGACACCTTTGTCGGGTGTTACATCGGTTTCAAGTATAGAAAACAATAACTTAATTATAGGGCGATATGCTGAAACCGACAAAGAGTTACGCAATCGTAGAAGGGAAGCTATACAATCCACTGGTGCATACAGCTTGGATAATATCCGTTCTAGCATTTTTACTTTAGACGGTATTATTGATTGTAAATACCTTGAAAATTACAATGAAGTTGAAGAAGATGGATTACCACCCAAATCGTTTGAAATCATAGTTGATGGTGGAGACGAAGATGAAATCGTGGATATTATCTTTGAGAAAAAAACATTAGGGGTAAAACCATTTGGTAACTCAACATATACCCGTGAGGATAGCCAAGGTAATAAGTATAAAATTGGTTATACCAAAGCCCAACATGTTAATACTAAGTTTACTATAAATATTACAACCTCTGGTGCACAAACTGATGCTTGGACTGATTCACTTAAATCTAGTATTGTTGAAAAATTTGATGAAATACAAAAAATAGCCGTACCAGTTAAGGCTTATACCTATTATACAGTATTAACTGATATCGGTAATATAGACGATATTCAATCTGTTAAAATTGAAGATATTAATGACGAAACACATACCAAATATGATACTTTAGATATTAATACTCGTCAAATAGCTAAACTATCTAAAGATAATATAGATATTATTTTTAACAATTAGGAGTTAACATAGTGTATCAAATCCTAGATTATAAAAAAAGAGCAATTAATATGTTAATACCCTATTTGTTGGAATTTCCACAACTTATATCTGTTGTTGAACAAGGTGCAGATAGATACCAAGAGATTGAAAAAGTTGTATGGGAATTAGCTACTAATCTAAGATTAGACGACTCAAGGGGTATATGGCTAGATGCTAAAACCAAAAATACAGCCACTAATATTATTTACACAGATATAGCCAAAGATGCGTTTACTTATGGTACAGACCAGCCTGAGTTACAAGGTTATGGTGCAGGTCACTATTATTCACAAGCTAACTATATCTCTGGTACGAACCTAACTATTTCAGAACAAAAACAAATCCGTGGTATTAAATCTAAGATTATTAGAAATAATTTTGATGGAACTATAGAGTCATTCATTAAAGCTATACAACTTTTGTTTAATGCAGAACAAGTTATTATCTCTGAGTCTTACCCTTTAGCTGTAAGTGTTATGATGAAGGGTAGTAGTATGGAAGTAAGTTCATCAGCTATGTATGAACAAATCAAAGCTTTACTAGCTGGTGGGGTAAAACTAAATAATATATTTTTAGACAATAATACCTTTAATGTATTCAAATATGATGGTAAACAAGCCTTTGGCGATACAAGATACCCAGCACTTATCACTGATACATTAGACCTTATAACTTTTAAGGGTAAATGTATTAAGTTTACCTCAGATAATAAAATGTATTGCAAAACTAATGTGTACCTTGATGCTAATAAATTATTTGTTACCTGTGGTAGACTATATAAAGATATAGATACCTATTCTACTATAATGTCTTGCAACGATAAGGTTAATTCTATGTCATTATACATAGATAGTGAAAATAAACTTAATTTAACCATTGGTAATACTACTAGTACACTTGATACGCCTTTGATTGTTAATAATGATTATACCATAGTATATTATCAAAATAAAGTATGGTTAATAAACGATTGTAAATTAACAGGTGATTATGATGCCGATATATCTTATCTTAGTGGATTAATTAATTATTACGAACCGAATATTAGCGTTAACACCAATGTTAATAATATTAACTCTAGTATATATTTTAATGGATTAATAACTAATGAAGGTAAAATTGACGATTTAAGTTATGGTGATTTTATTTATTACAATATGATAATAGGTGATGTTATTAATAAACAAATGAATATACCTTATTATTATATCACTGCTTATGGTGAAACTAAGATATTATTTAACGTAATAGATAATAACAATCACCTTAAAATAAATATGTCTAAAAGGTTGAATGAAAACCTATATGAACCACAATCATCTTTTAAATATGAGTTAACGCACCACGATAAAAGACAGATGATGTTAGAAACTGGAGATAGTATAGTTTACAATACTGTTGGTGGTGATAATAAACACATAGAGTTATCATTTGATTTGTATATTCCATTTAGTAATCCTGATGAAGAACAACATATTTTGAAATTATATAAGGGTGATAATACCACAGATTTACTCAAGGTTTCATTATTAAATGATACTATAAATATAGCCTTAACCTATGAACTTATAGGTGAAGACGGTGAAGTTACAACTAATACTGTTAATAATTCTTTATTAACTACTATTGGGATATATAATCGTATCAATATAAGCATTGACCAACATGATATATATTTGAGTGCTAATGATATTTATAGCAATGCAACTTATAACGATATTATATTAAAAAATATAGGAGATACAGTTATATTGGGTGATACTTATAATGGTATTATAAGTAATTTCAACCTACAAACAGATTTATACCAATTAGAATTACCTTTCGACACAACTATAAATCATGGAGTCTACTCTCATACTAATAATGGTGGGGCTAAATTTATAACTGTACCATCTAGCATTAGTGATACAACTAAAATAATAATAAATTAGGAGATATTAACACAATGGCATACCCTAGTAATAAACCATCTGGAATATATAATTTAAGAGAATATGACTTCGGTTTAGACGACCCTAAGTTAATACCTCTTGATGAATATAATTTTAAAAAAGGCTTTAGAAACAAAGATGAATCTCTAACTGATTCAGTACCCGATGCACACCAAGCCAACTGGTTATATAATTATTTTAACCAACATATTAACTATGCTGAAAAAACAGCTGATGAAAACAAATATCTATTAGAAACCAAGATAGCTACACCTACTAATATTGGTCAAATCAAGGTAGGTTATGGCTTAGATATTACCAATAGTGGTGTACTTTCTGTATCTAAAGGTGTTGCAGAAGATGCACGTATTATATCTTATGATTTACCAGTAGGTAGTATGATGTTATGGAGTGGAACTAATCCACCTGAATACTTTATTGAACCAACGGGTCAAACCTTATTGCGTACTACTTATGCTGATTTATATAAATATGCGATTAATAATGATTTAATAGGTGAAAATAAATTATTTGGTGAAGGAGATGGTGAAACCACATTTACTATAGCCGATTTAAGAGACCAATTTATTAAAATCGCTTCAGATGTAGACATTGTAGGTAGAAAAGAAGCAGAAGGTTTACCCGAAATAAGTGGTGAATTATCACTTAATAACCAAGCATTTGGTAGCTGGCATGCTAATGGTGTATTTAATCAAGATAAAACCTATGGTACTAATGTCGCAGGTAATGGTGGCACTACAGCAAGCCAAAGAGATATATCTTTTAAAGCTTCTCGCTCTAACCCAATTTATGGTAAATCTGACAATGTAACACCGAGAAACATAGCACTTAAACTTATTTTAAAAGCTAAGCCAACACCCCCTAATAAAACCGTTCCAATCGGTAGTATTATGGATTATACAGGAACACAAGCACCTGATGGTTTTATTATCGCAAATGGTGCAGAACTTTCTCGTGATACATTCTCGGATTTATATACTTGGGCTGTAACAAATAATCTAATTAAAGAACAAAGTGAAATACCTACTACAGCTCATGCCTATTATGGTACAGGTAACGGTACAACCACTTTTACAATCCCTGATTTAAGGGGTGTATTTAAAAGGGGAGCAGATTTGCAATCTGATAGGGGTGCAACCACAGTAGGTACATATCAACCTGATGGTTTACCAAATATTACAGGTGGTTATAAGCATGCTGGATGGAATGGCTATGACTACACAGGTGCTGTTTATACAGGTCAAACTGTTCCATATTATACTGGTACTGGTCAAGGAGGCTCTCAACAAAACGGCTTCTTATTTGATGCTTCAAAAAGTAATAATATTTATGGTAAATCAAACTTTGTAACACCTAAAAATGTTAGTTTATTACCAATTCTTAAATATTAAAATATCTATGGGTTATATCTGTTCCATTATTACCATTGGTTCATCATTCACTATAATAGAGGTATAACAATAAAGAATGGATAACTTAATGGTTGAAACATATAAACAAATAGACATATATTTATACGACCCTACTACTAAAGAGTTTTTATATAAAGGTATATCAGATAAGAATCCAATTAATCCTGATGAACCTATAATCCCAGCTTGTGCAACAACAATAGTACCTCCAGAATTAACCAAAGGATATGCTATTGTATGGGCTGGCAATAAATGGAAAAAACTTGAAGACCACAGAGGTGAAATATATTATAATATCACCACTGAGTCAAAAGAAGTTATAAACTTTTTGGGTAACATCCCTGATATATATGTCTCAACTGACTCGGTTAGAGCTAATAAACCTGATGGAGACTATTGGGAGTATGACTCAAATACAGACCAATGGGTAGCTAATGTTTTAGAATATAAAAAACATTTAATCACAGATTTAATACCTAACGAGTGGAACGCAAAGTTTACAAAAGAATTTGAGTTTAATGGGTTTTATTATCTCCCAAGTTGGAAAACATTGTATAACGAAATCTATACGATGTTAAGAGATGATATCCGTGAGAATTACCGTTTGCGTGATAATCATAGTCAGTATAACGTAGTCGATAAAAACAGTATGAAGTTAATCATATCTTGTATGTCAGATATAGTAGATAAAATCTATTTAGATAAACAAGATTTATATGACTATTTATTAAAACAAAACGATTATAATAAATTAGTAAAAGCCTATGAAACTTGGCTTAAAAAATAGGAGATGAACCTTAATGGCTTTACCAGAAAAACCAACTGGAGATTACGCTTTAAGAAAATATATCTATGCTATTAACAGCAATGTAAACGTCATGACCGATGAAGAAATGAGACAAGGTAGAAACATGACGGGTGAAACCGAGACATTATTATCTAGTATACCTAATGTTCACAAAGATGATTATTTACTTAGATATTTATGCACTCAGGTTCAATACCTTAACGAAGTTATAGACTATATAATTAAACAACAAAATATTCAATAAAGGTAATTAATTATGCTAGGTATAAAATATGGTGAAACCTGTCCTTTAAAATTTGCTTGTAAAGATAAACAAGGTAATCCTGTAGATTTAACTAATTGTAAAATCTTATTTGAGTTGTACGATGAAGTAACAGATGAAGAACCAATTATTAGTAAAACTTTTGCTGATGTATCGGATGAATTAAATAATATAGGTAGTATAAGTAACCCAACCCAAGGTAAGTTTTTCGTAATTTTTACAGATGAGGATTATACAAAATTATATAAAGGCAGAGTGTATTACCTTACAGTTTGGTTAATTAAAAATAATTGTAAAAAGATTATATCCTCTAGTAATAACGACTTATGTCCGTTTACTATTTTTTACCCTTAAGTACAGTGGAGTGTATAAATGGCTGATGAAACCCTAAATAATAAAAACTGCGATTGTGCAACAGATTGTGGTTGTGATAAAGATAGTGAAATTACCTTAGTGGTTGATACTGATTTTGGTACATATAACCATGACTCATTATATAATAGAGATATACCAGAGCAACATCCTATAAGTGCTATCACGGGGTTAACTGAAGCTCTCCAAGATTTAACAGATAACAAGGTTTCAAAAGAAGAAGGCAAAGAACTCATTGAGTCTACCCTTATTGATAAAATCCAAGATATCAACCTTGATGAATACATAACTGACTCAAATTATATACACACAGATAATAACTTTAGTAATACATATAAGAACAAACTTCAAGGTATAGAACCCAATGCTCAAGTTAATACGGTTAATTCCGTTAATACTAAACAAGGTGATGTCGTTATTACTAAAGATGATTTAGGTTTAGCTAATGTAGATAATACACCTGATATTGACAAACCTATTTCTCGTATTACACAAAATGCCTTAAATCAAAAAGTAAACTCAAGTGATTTAGCACAAGTTGCAACCACAGGTGAATATCAAGATTTAAGGGGTCTACCTGACTCGTTATCCGACTTTAATAACGATTTAGGATTCATTACACCTATTAGTAAAGACACCCTCTTAAATAAGACTCTAGATACCTTAAATAACACAATTAAAAATATAGGGTATAAAAACTTAGACTCTAGTCTAGTTTCAAACAATATCTCTGATACCCCAAGCACAGAAAAACTTGTTACCGAAAAAGCTGTTAAAGATATTGTTGATACTAAGTTTGATAGCGTAGATATATCTAAAGTGGGTAAAACTGGTTTATATAAGGACTTGATTAATAAGCCAGATTTAAGTATTTATGCTACCCAAAATGATATAACTAATATACAAAATGATTTACAAACTAAGGCTAATACATCTGATTTAGCTCCTGTTGCTACATCTAATAGATATAATGATTTAATAGGTAAACCTAGTATTCCAACCAAAATGTCTCAACTTGAGCAAGATATAGAAATTATAGACCCTGCGTTGTTAGATAGTTTTGCTAAAAAAGATGATGTAAATATAGCTTTAAAAGATAAACAAAACAAATTAATCGCAGGTACAAACGTAGATATCACAAGCGATAATGTTATAAATGTTGAGGTTCCACCTAATGTATTAGTTGATGATACAACTATAACCAAAGATGAACATGATATTATAACAGCTGTAGGTGTAAGAACCAAATCTGATACTATTAAGTATGACTGGGAAGGTACACTAGCTGAGTGGGAGTTCGGTAGAAATGAGGGGTATATCCCTGATAACTGGTATTGTAATATTACAGACGATTACGAAACCTCTATTATGGGTCCAAAAGGTGATTCTGGTACTATTACTATAGGCAATGTAACCTCTGGTGATACTCCAAGTGTAACAAATGTAGGTACACCTAGCGATGCTATCTTAGATTTTGTATTAGAAAAAGGAGATGTAGGACCTGCTAATAGTTTAGAAATAGGAACTGTAACCAAAGGTGATACACCTCAAGCTAGTATTACAGGCGATGCACCAAACCAAGTTTTAAATCTAGTTTTACCTCAAGGCGAAAAAGGTAATAAAGGTGATACTGGTACAATATATATAGGTACAGTCCAAACAGGTGAGACCCCAAGTATCACTAACGTGGGTACTCCTACTGATGCGTTACTAAATTTTGTTTTACCTAAAGGCGATGCTGGTACAATCGAAATTGGTGAGGTTAAGACGGGTAATACCTCTGTTGTAACCAACACTGGTACAACCCATAGTGCTATTCTTAACTTTACACTAGAGAAGGGTGAAAAAGGCGAAAAGGGTAATACAGGCGAATTATCTATCGGTAATGTAACCAAAGGCGATGAAGCTTCAGTAGTTAATTCTGGTACATCAACAGATGCTATACTTGATTTTGTTTTACCTAAAGGTGATAAAGGGGAACAAGGTATACAAGGTGAAACTGGACCAGCCAATGTTTTAACGATAGGTACTGTTACCAAAGGCGAAGAAGCAAGCGTTACAATTTCTGGTGATTCACCTAATCAAGTTTTAAACTTTGTTTTACCTAAAGGTGATAAAGGGGAACAAGGTATACAAGGTATTCAGGGTATACAAGGACTCCAAGGACTTCAAGGTGAAGTAGGACCAAAAGGTGAGCAGGGCGAAACTGGGGCTACTGGTCCAGCTAATACTTTAACTATTGGTAGTGTAACTAAGGGTGATATACCTCAAGCTAGTATTACAGGAGAGGCACCTAATCAAATATTAAATCTAGTTTTACCAAAGGGAGATACAGGTAGTATAGGTCCTAAAGGTGAACAAGGGGATAAAGGCGACCCTAATGTGTTATCTATTGGTACGGTGACTTCTGGTGAAGAAGCTAGTGTTACAATTACAGGCGATTCACCAACACAAGTTCTTAATTTTGTATTACCTAAAGGTGATAAAGGAGAGCAAGGTATACAAGGGGTTCAAGGTCTAAAAGGTGAAACAGGACCTACTAATACACTGACTATTGGCACTGTTATCACAGGCAATACCCCAAGTGTCGAAATTACAGGCGAAGCTCCAAATCAAATCCTAAACTTTGTTTTACCTAAAGGTGAAAAGGGTGATTTAGGACCAAAAGGCGAACAAGGTAAGGGTGTTCCTGTTGGTGGTACAACTGGTCAAATTCTAGCTAAAGTAGATAATGTCGATTATAATACACAATGGGTTGGTACACAAATTACTATTGAAAATTGGGATAATTAATTATGACTGATAAAATGTATTTAGATAATATAGTTTCTGGTGCAACAATACGTGATGATAAGGGTAAACGTATTAGTTCAACTTATACAACTCAAACTGATTTTCAGTCTTATGTATCAACCACGGATACCACCTTAGAAAATATACAAAATGTTTTGAATAATATAAGTATTAATACTATCGAATTAACCACAGAAGATTTAAACAATTTAACACAAGATAATAAAGTCTACTTTGCTAGACACGGTAATACTTGTATTAATATACCTTATTATGGGGTACAGGGTTTAAATTTTAACTTAGAAGTGTTAAAATGTGGTGATACCTCTGCTGGAACACCATCTAGAATTGTACAACGCTTATTCTGTGAAGGTAAAACATATACAAGGTTCGCTCGTGGTACTACTAATTATACATGGACTAATTGGGCACTGTTATCTAAAGAAGGCATACAACCCATAGTTACACTACCTGATATAACTAATGATACTGGTATAAATTGTACTATATACCTAAATTCTTGTGCTTCGATATATAAAGTAAAAATGGCTAGCACCTCAACGACATTACCTCGATTTATATTCAATACTCAGTATATAGATTTTAGTGCTTATGTTGGATTTCGTGATGTGTATACTTTTGAATTATTATTAACTTTAGAGGGTACGGCTGACCCACAGACAACTGAAAGTTCATTTCCTAATGTGACGTGGTTAGACGGATACACCCCAGAAATGTCAAGTAATGGTAACTATCTACTAGTATTTAAATCTTTTGACTTAGGTAATACATGGATAGGTAACTTACAAGGTAAATGGAGTTAATATGTCTCTAATTTCTAAGTTTAATCCTTTAGGTGGTATAAGTCGTTGGGATGAAAAACATTATAGTTTTGAGGTGTCTATACCTTCTGATAATTACACTTTCACGTTAAAGGTTGCTACATCTGACAAAGCATACACTATGGATGCTACAGACGTGTATATAAACCCAGTAACTGTAAATTGGGGTGACGGCACTACAGAGAAATATAGCTCTGGCGATATGGCTCACGTATACACTACACAAGGTGATTATAAAATTACTATATTATCAGCATCAGGTAATATGCCCTATTTTACTTGTTCACCTACTGGGGTTATAAAAAGGATATTAACCCCATTATTAACCTGCTATACAGGCAATAATCCTCGTAGAACTTTTGATGAGTTTTTACGTTATGAGTCAAATTGTAGAAGTTTACCTAAAAGATTTTTTATTAAAAATCCTCAAATCACATCTATGAACTCAACCTTTCAATTTTATGGGTGGTACGGTCAGCGGTTTATGCCATCGGATTTATTTTATTATACTCCTAATGTTACAGATATGGGATTTTTATTTAGTTATGCACGTTTCAGAGTATTACCTGATGGCATATTTGATAAATGTACCGAAGTAACTACTTTTGCTAATGCACTTAATGCCTTTTATGGTATAGATAATATGAGTTCTAATATATTTGATAAATGCACTAAGGTTACAGATTTTTCAAACTGTTTTGGTCGGGTATTACCAACAGTAACACTTCCACGACTTTGGGAACGCACTAATGTGGCTAACTATAGCTATTGCTTTCAAAATGCTAGTTCGGCATCAAACTATTATGAAGTGCCTTACAGTTGGGGTGGACCTTCAAGAGTAACTTTTAATGTAACACCAAGTGATGCAAATATCGAGTGTAAACCTTCAGCATATCACCAAATTTTAAAAGTAGATGGTACAACATATATAGGAAGCTATAATAATACAACATTCACTTATAAAATATCAAAAGAGGGCTATGTTCCTCAAGAGGGCACAGTAGAGGCTGGAGATAATACAATTGATATAACTCTTAAAGAAAGAAATATTACTTTAAATTAATCAAATGTCTAAAACTCCCATGACTACTATAATAGTTATATAGTTTTACAAAAATGGGTGTCAAGAGTGGCAGGTAGAATTTTTTACGCAGGTGGAGCTATACCACAGGGTGATGGCGATAATACTGGTTCTAGTATTATTTATACTGGTTCTAAACCTATCAGTATATCCAATAATACTATAGGTTTATCTTATGATAATCAAACCATACAGCTAAACGCAAATGGTGAATTATGTGCTAATTTAGACGAGTTAGGTAATGAAGTAAACTCTATCGCAAGTGATGTAACTCATATTAAAGAAAATTATTTAACTATCGAAAGTTTACCTATTGCTACAATAGATAGATTGGGAGTAATTAAACCTGATGGGTCTACTATTGTAGTTTCAGACAATGGAGTTATCTCTGCTATAAGTACAGCTTCTATAGTTGAACAACACGGTATAAGAGGTGATTATTCAACCCAATATGGTATCTTAGAGTGCCCCAATGGTATATTAAAAATTGATGGTATGACAGTAACTTTACAACCTATGGTTGTAATGCAATGTGCAGGTCAAGAGGCTAAGACTATTACTACTGGTTCACTTAAATATACTATTACGTCAACTAATGATATAGACTTGTTTTATGCAAATGGTGAACTTTTAGAGTGTGGAGATGTATTCTATCAAGAAACAGAACCAGATAACGGTGTATCAAATTATATAGCTTGGTGGAAGCCATCTTTGGGTAAATGGCAGTTTAAATCAAATGAAACTGGAAATATATTTAGACCTCTTGTAGCTTGTAAACTTGCTCATATTCACACAGATGGTACAACTATAACAAGGGTTGATTACTTGGGTAATCGCATCTTAGATGATGAAATCTTTTTAGAGAAACCTAAAGTATTAGAAGATAATTCAACAGAAATAGTTATAACTAAGACTCAACCTAGTACAGCTTATACTTATGGGGTTATTACCTCTCTTAGTATACAGTCTGTAGAAAAGTCCACAGTTGAGTGTACTATTGAGTTTACTGCTGGTGAAAATATATCCGTAACTTATCCTCAAAGTCTTAAAACTATAGGCAATCCTACTTTTATAACTGGTAAAAGGTATTTAATTGCTATTTATAATAATATTATGATAGCAGGCATAATAGATAATTAGGTGAACTTATGATATTTACAAAATTATTAATAGCTTTAAGTCAAACAAAAGATAATACTGATATAGACCACAAAGAACAACAAGATAACACTAAAAATACCGAAGATTAAAGCCTAACTGAATATTAACTATAATAGTAATATAACAGTTTATGGAGATAACTTAATGTCTATTAGACTTGGGGATAAAATCATTGCAGGTTGCTACGAAGTAGTACAAGGTGATGTTTACAGTAAGATTGAAACCAATGAGCTATTAACTGAAAAGGCAAACTCAAAAGATTTAGCCACAGTAGCCTTTACTGGTGAATACAAGGATTTAAAAAATATACCTTTTATACCTAGTGATACCTCTGACTTAACTAACAATGCCAACTTTGTTATTAATTCAGAATTAAGACCTTATGCTAAAACCGTTGATGTATTAAAACAGCTTAACACTAAACAAGACAAATTAACTATTGGTGAAGGTATAACTATACAAGATGGAGTAATATCTAACACGTTTACATCTGGCGAATGGGGTAAAATAACAGGCACTATTACAGACCAAGCTGACCTAAAAGCTAACCTTGATAATAAAATGAATAAGGATTTATCTAACTGCGAAAAACCTTATATAACTGAGTGTTATCATAATGGTAGTAGCAAATATTGCTTATGGTCTGACGGAAAAAAAGAACAATGGGGTAAAGCTACAACTAAAAACATAACTTTTTATACCCCTTATACTGGCACCGATTATGTATTTACAGTAGCTATAGAAGCTGGTAATACAGATATTACTAATCCTTCTGATTTATGCTATCAAAATAAAACCAATGTTGGGGTAGTATGGAATACGGAATTAGGAACCACTATTAAAAGCATTGAGTGGTATGCCTGTGGTTATTAGAAAGGTAAATTATGTTTAAACTAGATAAACCATGTACATTACAACAAAGAACTGATTTTATCCATGAGTATGAGCAAATACAAGGCTTAATCATACAAGAAACTCCAGAAGCTTTAATTGCTTTAGATAAAGAAGTTGAAAAACCTGCTCTTGCAGATATAAGAGCTAGTAAACTAGACGAAAATGAAGCAATGTATGTTAAGAATAGGTATAATAGTACCTTCACCTTAACTATACAGGGTAAAATCTGTGAATTTAAAACCGATATAGAAACTCAACTTGATTTATTAACAGCTTATGCTATTACAAGTAGTGGGTATATCTATGGTGGATATTTAACCGAAAATGAGGTCGAACTCAACCTAAAACTAGAAGATGTGACAACTATTTTAGCCAAATTTGTACAAGTGTCAAATGTAGGACCTATCTGGCTAACATATAAACAGCTTATAAATAGAGCTGATAATATTGAAACCCTAAAGAATTTAAACATTGATTATAAACTTAATGTTTAAAAGGAGTAGAGCACTTGACGATTTCTCATAAAACTTTTATAATATAACCAAAAGGATAAAATCTATGGTTAAAACCTACAAAACGAAGCTACATTTGAATAACAAACAAAGAACCCAGCTTTTCAAAAATGCTGGTGTGGCTCGTTTTGCCTATAATTTAACCTTGTCTATACAAGAAGATAATTACAAAAAGGGCAATAAGTTTTTGTCAGACTGTGATGTAAGAAAGATTATTACCCAAATGAAACAAGACGAACTTAAATGGTTGTATGACTTTGATTGTAATATAGTCAAACAAAGTGTAAAAGATGCTTGTCAAGCATATAAACGCTTTTTCAAACTTAAAAAGGGTAAACCTAGGTTTAAATCCAAAAAGCACACCAGACCATCATTCTTTATTGATGGTTGGGGGCTGAAAATACAAAATGGGTATATCAAAATACCTAAGTGTACTAAAATTAAACTTTATGAAAAGGATTATATACCTGAGGGTCTAAATTACTTAAATCCTAGGATTACTTTTGATGGTATATCTTGGTTTATCTCGGTAGGAGTCAAAGAAGAACAACCTAGAGTTCAACTTACAGATGAAATCATAGGTATAGACTTAGGCTTAAAAGAGCTTGCAACATGTTCTAATGGAATGATATTTCATAATGTAGCTAAATTTGCAAGCTATAAAAGGGTAGAAAAGTCTTTAAAACAAAAGCAAAGACAGCTTTCAAGAAAATACCTTTTGAATAAGCAAGGCAACAAGTTTATTAAAACCCAAAATATCATCAAACTTGAAAGACTTGCACAGAAAAAGAGAATAAAACAAAACAACATAAAACAAGACTACTTTCATAAGTCTAGCACTGCTTTAGTGAAAACCAAGCCAAAAGCTATAGTGCTAGAGGATTTGAATGTAGCAGGCATGAGAAAGAACAAACACTTATCTCATGCAATACAATCAGCATCTATCTCAATGTTTAAAACTATTCTTGAGAATAAGGCAACTTATTTAGGCATTGAGGTAGTACACGCTGATAGATTTTACCCTAGTTCACAGTTGTGTAGTAAATGTGGTAATAGAAAACCAATCAAACTATCCGAACGCACTTATAAGTGTACCAAATGTGGACTAGAGATAGACAGAGATTTTAATGCTTCAATCAATTTGAAGCACTACCTTGAGTTTCAGGGAAAGTTAAGCCTTTGGAGAGCCAAAGAAAACCAAAGTAGCTTCGGCAAAATGGGGTTCAGTGAAGAAGGAATTTTGCAAGAAGCTGTGAACAGCGTAGTTAACAGACTCTTATAAGTCAAAAAAGAACGGAGTGTAAACCATGCCAGATTCACAAAGAGATGCGAATATATCCCGTTTGTTTAATAAAATGGACGATGTAAAAGATGTCATTTATGATACTAATAGTAAGGTAGATGTATCTCTTTCTAAACTTGATGATTTCTCCTATAGGTTAAAAAAGCTTGAGGAACACGATGAGAAACATATTGAACGTGAAGAAAAGCTTGAGATATTAATGGCAAAGGTTGAAAACTTTATTGATAGATACGAAAAGTCTTTCCAAGCTTTAGAAAATCGTGTATATCATCTTGAACAAGATGTAGATAAAGTCAAAAATAATTGGGGTTGGTTAATAACTATAATAACTACTATAGGTGGAATTGCAGGATATGTAGTTAATATATTAGTTAATTTGTTTATGGGGAAGGTTTAACATGTTTGGATTTATCAAAAGATTATTTACTAAAGTTGATAACTTTAGAGAGGACTTAGAGGATATATTTGCAAAAGTATTAGACAAGATAGATGAAAATACCCAGATTGATGAACTTGAGGTTATATTAATTAAAAAGGGTATTAAGCTTGCTGTATCACGCTATGGTATAGATATACCCGATAAGACGTATGAAACGATAGGTAAAACCGTTGTAAAAGCAATCAGTAAAGCCAATAGATTATTAGCTGAGCAACTTAGGAAAAGATAATAAGTCTTATTTTAAAACCAAAGGGTGTTACTATAATAGTAGTATAAATTGGTTATCCAAACATAAAAGGCTTTTAAAACGACTTAGAATTGATTTAGAATTTTAGACACAAAAAAGAGCCTTAGAACTTAATCTAAGGCTCAACATTGATTAATAGTACAGAATTTAACGGTAGGTAAACAACAAATGCACATAGCTAATGTAGTGGTTGCTAATACAGAATATAAAAAAATAGATGATTTATTACCTGTAGGATTAACTGTAGGTAATACTTATACCATCAATAATTTAAGTAATAACGGATTATATTATATAGTTTCAGAAAATGAACCTACTGATAAAGGTTGTATCCTATGGGGTGGAGACCAGTTAATATATGAAAAAGTAACTGGTACACTTTGGGTTTGTACAACACAAGACTCATTATATCGTAATGGATGTGAAATTGAAGTCAGTGAGGTAGAATAGGGTGACAGGGAAAGTCTTTTACGCTGGTGGGGCTATTCCTAATAGTAATAACGGCACTGGTGGCACCACCAATTATAACGATTTAACCAATTTACCTAGTATTGAGGGTATTACCGTTAAAGGTAATATTACTTTAGCCCAACTTGGATTGTCAACTGTTTATAAGTATAAAGGTACAGTAGATACTGTGTCTGATTTACCTAATGATGCACAAATAGGTGACACTTATAATGTAGCTGACACAGGAGCTAATTATTCTTGGAATGGCACCGAATGGGATAAACTCTCTGAAACTATCGAAATACAGGCTAGTAATGTAGAATATAATAACAATGGATTTACTTCCGTACAAGAAGCATTGGACTCACTTTTATATGTTAAACCTAGTATTACCACTTTTACAGGTGGTGGCACATACGAATTGGGTTCAATTATTAATACCGTAAACTTAAAATGGGTATTAAACAAACAGGTAATATCTCAGTCTTTAAATCAAGGTATCGGTACAATAGATAAAAATTTAAGAAATTACAGTATTACTGATGCAGATATATCTACTAATAAAACATATACATTAACTGTTTCAGATGGCACTAATACGGCTTCAAAATCTATAACTATTACCTTTTCTCAAAAACGCTATTGGGGTGTATCTGAGAGTTCTACTTTAACAGATACAGATATTTTGAAACTAAACCAAGAGTTTTCAACAGGCAAGATACAAACTAGAACTTTTAACTGTTCTGGTGGTAAATATTTTTATTTTGTAATACCTACTCAATATTGTAATAATATAGCATTTAAAGTAGGTGGTTTAGCATTTAGTGCTATGGAAGTAATAACCAGAAATGTTGTAAATGCTAGTGGTTATACTGCTAGTTATAATATTTATCGACCTACAAATATACAAACTGGGTCAAATATAATGGTGGAGGTGCTATAGATGGCAGATATCCAAGGTACTAACCTATCGGCTGGTATAGCCCCTTTTACCACAGAAGATACATATCCTACCCATTATTCAGAATATGGCAAAGGTGGGTGGCATGAAGTAAACACCATAGCTGATAGAGATAATATACCAGAAGCTCGTAGAGCAAACGGTATGGCTGTTAGTGTAGTAGAAAATAATAAAGTTTATATATATAGTAAACCTAATTGGATAGAATTTACGGGTGGAACTGTAGGTGATTTATCCAATTATTATAATAAGTCTGAAGTAGACAACAAAATTAATGAGAATCAGCCAAGTTGGATAAGTATGGGTGATATTCTCAATGGTTAATAACATTTTAATTTAAGGAGTAACATCGAATGGCAATTACAGTTGGTGAACACTACCACTTCCTGTTTGGTACTGAAGCTCAATACAAAGCTTTAAAAACAGCAGGTACTATCTCTGCTAATGATTTATATTTCATTACAGATACAAAACAATTATATGTTGGTGAAGATTTATACACAGGTCAAGTACAATTTGTTACAGCTTTTCCTGAAACACCATCTCAAGGTATTATCTATGTAAATGGTGCTACTCACGAAACTAAAGTTTATGATGGTACTAAATGGAATACTATTGTACCAGCTATTTCAGAAACTTTAGATAATGCTACGGTAGATACTAACTTAGTTACAGCTAAAGCTATTAGAGATTATGTAACTGGTCTAAACAGCAATGCAGTTAAAAATGTTGAGTATAACGAAACAACTCAAAAATTTACTGTAACTTATGGTAATGATACAACTTCTGAATTAACACTTAAAAATTTAATCACTGGTGCATCTTATAATTCAGAAACAGGAGATTTTACTTTTACAGTAGCTAATGGTGATGCTGTTGTAGTTAATACCCCTAAAGAAAATTTCTTAGCTTCAGCTAAATATGATGCTAAAACCCACACATTAACTATGACTTTAGTTGATGGTACTACTGTTCCTGTAGACCTAGCTGAGTTAATTGATGAATATACAGTTGAAAGCACAGCTACAATTGAACTTGCTATGGATGGCAATAAAATCACAGCTAATGTTAAAAAATCAGCTACTGCTAAAAACGCATTAGTTTTATCAGAAGATGGTTTGTTTGTACCAGAAGCTTTAGTCAAATCAGTTGGTAATACTGGTACTATCAATATGGCTGTTACAGATGAAGGTGCTTTAACTGCTACAGTTAATATTTCTGTTACAGAAGGTAATAAAATAGAAACTAAAGCTGATGGTTTATTTGTACCAGCTACCGACTTAAGTGGATATTATACTAAAGCTGAAGTTGATGCGTTTACAACTTGGAAGGCTATGGCTTAAGGGGTATAATCAATGGCTAAAACAGACACAGATGTTAGAGTTGAATTAGTTAAGACTAATAAGTCCTTATTGAGTACAACCGAGGTTTCTAATGGTTGTGTCTATTTTGTTGAAGATACTAAAGAATTGTTTTTTGACTTCGACTCTAAAAGGAGCGAAGTCAAAGACATTCTTGTTTTACAAAAAGAGGCTGAACGCACTTCTATACTTTTCGCCCCACTTAACAAGTTTTACTTTGTATTAGAAACACAAACCCTATGGTTTTATAAAGATGGTACGTGGTACCAAGTATCGCAGGATTTAACTAATTATTATACCAAAGAAGAACTTAATAACTTAATCAATAAATTTTTACAATATGTATCTATAACTTATGCAGACCTCGTAGCGTTAAAAAATGCAAGTAAACTCGTAGAGGGTACGTATTATAAAATTATTGATTATATTACTACAACTAATGGTAATAGTGCAACAAGGTCTGAACCATCTAGGTCAGCAGGACACCAATTTGATGTTGTAATACAGGCTGTAGGCCCATCAGATTTAAGTCAAATGGGTACTTGTGCATTACATGAAGGTGATACATACTTTGCTAATTCTAACCTTAGTGGTTGGCAAATATGGTATGATATAGATAATAACGCAAGTAAGTATGACTGGGCTGTAACTGATGGCACAGGCAAAGGTGTTATTTACCGTATGATAGATGAATTTCAAAACGACTTACCTTACGATTTTAAAAATATTCAGTTTTATAGAGATAAAACCTCAGATAAATATAAAGCTGGTGTAAATTACTTTAGTGCAGATGATAACTATTATTATACCTTTTGGGATTCAAAAGATAAACTAGATTTGAGTATACAAAGTGGGTATGTGTGTACCTACAATAAAATAGGTATTAATCAACTGGCTGATGCAGACAGTGACAAGGGTGATTTTGTATTAAATAATAATGTCTTTATGACTAATAATGTTATAGAAACTACTACAATAAGTACAACCTGCCACAGCAACACTATTTCAGGGGAAATTAGAAATAACACTCTTAGTAGTAACTGCTATAAAAATATACTCTTATGTACTGGGGTATTCCAAGATAATCAATTAGATATATTATTTGTAAATAATACTACAGGTGCAATAATAAAATATATTAGAAGTACACATTTTGGTGCAGAATCACAAAATAATATTTTTGATGGTGCAACTATTCAAGCTAATACTTTTGGCTATAAAACCATTGGTAATACATTTAAAAATGTGTTTGTACAAAGTGTTGCTTCGTTAGGATTTAATGGTAATACTTTTAATGGACAAGTTGTAAGTAATACTTTTGATATATTTTTTAGGAATAACATTATAAATGGTTCTTTAAATTACTGTACTTTTGGTAAAAGTAACCTTAATAATAATATAGGACCATATACAATAACTATGAATACTGGAGATAGAGTTAGTTATTTAATTACTCCCACAGATGGTACTTCGACTCGTATTCCAAGTATACAAAACCTTATAATCCAATCAGGTATAGCAGGCACAAGTTCAACACCATTAGATTTGACTAATATCCCCAATGCCCCATTGGGTAAATCATATAATAAAGAAATTAGATATGGTTCAGGTGGACAAGTACAAGTTATATGGACTTCACCAGAAGGGATAACTAAAGGGTATTATAAAGACTCTGTCTCGGCAATAGAATGGAAAGAATTAAACCCTATAATGTCTGTAGATATTTGGGATGAATAACCCTTTTAAATTTACACCCTATAATAGACATATAGATATTAAAATGGACATAAATAAATGGCAGTAAATAAAATATATCAAGACAGTGTAATAGCAGGTGGTTCAATTCGTGATGGGCAAGGTAAAAGAATAGATACAACCTATGCTAAAAAAAGTGATATACCTGATGCCTACACTAAGACAGAGGTTAATAATTTGTTGGTTGATAAGACAAATATGGTACAAGCTTCTATAGCTTCTATACCTAGTGATAAATATGAAGATTTAACTTTATTAGCTAGTAATCAACCTTATATTGCACCTGAAAATGGTTATTTCTATTTAAGTAAAGCAGGTTCTAGTGGTCAATATATTTCCATGTTAAATCAAGCTACAGGTATATCATTATTTTCAGAAAAAAATAGTAGTGGCTCGCCACGTGTCCTTTATAGGGTTAAAAAAGGTGATAAGATTATCATAACATATACAACTACAGGTACTACCTACTACTTTAGGTTTTATTATGATATAAGTACAGCTTCTTCAGTTTAATCAAATAAATAATATTTTAGGAGTGTTTATGTTCTACATAGAAAAAGATAATATAGTTATAGGTACAAATGAGGATAGAGAAGAATTTATTGCTATCTTAAAATACCGTCCTGATTTAAAAGAAGAAGATATTAAAGAAGTACCAAAAGGATATATAGCTATTGCAGGTAAACCTTTAATGTCTAAAGAAGATTACAATAAAGAGATTAATCAGGCAGAACGTAATCGTTTAAACATGCTTTCTATGACTAGGGGTGATATGTTTGAGGCTTTAATACTATCTAAAGGTATTACGAAAGTACAAATTAGAGCTATGATTGAGAATAACCCTACCCTTGACACTATTACTAGAGCATTATATTTAAACAGATTTGATGAAGCTTTAGAATTTTACCGTGGTTATCCTATTTTTGACTTGTTGGGTGGTTCATTAGATATAACTAGTGATATGCTAGATAACTTTTTTGAAGCTAAAGATTATCACTATTTAAGTAAATACACCCTTGAGGTACACCCTACACCTAGTGAAGCAGTAATTACAATTAACGGTGAAATAACCAATAAAGTAACCCTACCATATAATACAGATGTTAAATACATAGTATCACTTGATAATTATGTAGCCCAAACAGGTAAACTAAACTTGACTGAAAATAAAATTATTGAAATAGAATTACAACCAGAAACAATTATAACTCAAGAGTAAAAATGGAGGTTAACCCTCATGAATAACTGGATATTATGGTATTGCGACCCAGATATAGCTATATTTTTTAATGGTATACCTAATCATACAACCCTTGAATATACACCTAAAGCTACTACCGATGAAATAAAGGACATTGATAGTAAGCCATATATTCTAAATAAAGAGTTAAAAATTAAGATTCAGTATAAAAATGAGACAACCTTTATTACTATACCAAAAGGATATCGCTGGAACGGGGCTAATATACCTAGTTTTGCTTGGGTTTTAATCGCTAATCCTGACGACCCAAAAGTTAGGTTAGCCAGTATGATACACGACTTTTGTTGTGAAAATCATGTGGTTTGTAGAGATGATAGGTATTTATCTACAAAATTATTATGTTCTTTGTGCAAATCTACTAAAATGAATACTCTAAAGGTTTCAACTATGTTTCATACCGTAGATAACTTTCAAAAACTATTTGGTAAAGACAAATACGGTAAAAAATGGGGTTATTATCAAAAAAATAACCTTTTGTAAGTTTTCTTTTAAAATATACCAACTATAATAAAAGTATAAAGAGGTTTGTTTTTACCTATGGGTAAAATAAAATGGTTTTACTGCGAGTGTAAAACCTAGCGTTCACAATGTTGTTTATGTCGACTATAACAATTCATGTAGCCCTAGTGGCTACAACACAATGGAGGTAAAATGGCAGAATTTAGTAAACACTATGATGTCAGCGAAAGTTCAAACGATGGAGGTAATGGTATGTTTGATGGAGAGGGATTTATCGGTGGTGCTATCCTTGGTGGTTTAGTTGGATGGGCTTTCGGTGGTGGATTATACGGCAACAGAGGATTTAACAATTATCCTTACCCACCAATGGGTGTAGTAGCCAATGATTGTTATAACCAAGCCGATGTGTCTAATCTTATTGCTACTAAAGATGCACAATATGCCCAACTTAGTGCTACTCAACAAACTGAGTTCAATGTGTTAAATCAACTTTATAAGGATAATACAACCTTGGCTTCAGCTATATGTGATTTAGGTTATGCAGGTGCAATGCAAGAAAATACAACCCAAAAAGCTATACTTGAGGCTTCAGCTAAAGCTGATTTATGTTGTTGCAAAACTCAAGGCTTAATAGAAAAAACAGCTAGTGAAACTGATGCTAAAATAGCTCAGATTGTACCACAAATGACTAACTTCTATTTAGCTGACCAAGTAGAACAACTACGTATTCGTGAAATCATGAAGGAAAACTCTTGTGGTTTTAACTCAGTTAATAGTAATCTAGGGGTAATAGGTGCTGGTGTACAACAAATATTAGCAAAATTATACTCTACTACTACTACAGCTACAACTACTGCTTAAAGTGGTATCACCCAGAGGGGTTTATCCCCTCTGTTTCCTTAAAATAAAATGGAGAACTTATGAACTTAAATATATACGGTCAAGGGTCTAATACTATACAAGATTTAGAAGCTAATTTAAAATCTCAGTATGAAAAACTTAATCAATTAAAAATGATGTCTAATAATCTACAGGCTCAAAATCCAGTACAATCCCAACTTATACCTAATCAACAAACTAATATGGTACAACCACAAAGATATTATCTTGATTGTGGTATAAAAGAAGATTGGGATGAATTTTTGCGTTTAAACTATGGTATCACAGAAAAAGCTATATTTGATGATTATAAGCTCTTTTTACAAGCCAAACAGGAAATACAAGATGAACAAGGTAGAAATAAATTAGAGTCTATGAAATCTCGTATTAAAAACAATGGAGTCTATCCAACTGCTCCACTTAAAGAGGTAAAACCAAATGTACAACCTCAATTACAACCAACAAAGCCAACAATTAAACCAACTACACAACCAATCATTAACCCAATCCAATCAACAACTGGACTTGTCAATGATAGTAATAACACTATTAACGGGGGTATTATCCAACCTGTTAACCCAGTGTTGCCAGAAAGTGCCAAAACTACTACTACAAAAGGTAGAAGCAAAAAACAATAACAAGAAAGGTGATAACACAATGAGTATTATGGATTTAGTAAACGTAAATTATAAGCAAATCTTCGGTAAAGTCATGCAGAGTGATGAAGCCCAAAGTATGATGGCAGACTTCTTAAACCACTGTTTAGCCAACTGTAAGGAAACTTCTGATGTTATAATTCAAATGTTAACTGAAAACCCTCAATTTGAGGCTCTACTTAATGATACTATTACTAAGATTGCTAAAAAAGATAAAATGAAAACCGAGTTTTTCAACCAATAGTTTTATTACGGAGGTACAGATATAAATGGGGTATTTTAAAGAGGTTTACCATACTATTATATCCGAAGGTAAACAAGATGATTTAATATGGGTATTAGATAGTTATTTTATAGAATTAGAGGAGTATTACCCAAATACATATAAAAGCCTTATGAAAGAGATAAATAGACTTACAACTAAAGTTAATATAGAAAGTGAAACCGAACTTAATAAATATCTAAAACTTATTAAGCACAATGATTATAAGCCTGATAATTTTTGGAATCTAGAAGCTACAACCAAAGTAGGTGAGCAAATAGGTATTAACTTTGAGGAATGGAAATATAACAAGTATAGCTTTAATTATGTTATGAATATGGTTAAAGCAGATAACCTAGAGGAATTAACCAAAATGTTTAGCCAAAGTTCAGTTTTACGCCAAACTGTGCTTGATAACCCTGTGTTTTATGCACATTTAGCCAAAGCTTGGTTAGAAGATGAAGATGCACCAACAGATAAACTAATGAGGTATCTACATGTAGTAGTATTAAAAGAGGATTGTATATAATGAAAGACCCAATATTTTATAATCAAGAAAATAGAACCATACAGGATGTAATAGGCGATATAGCATCTATATGTTTACATCAAATAATGTATAATACCTATGCTAGTACCGAAATGCACAAAGCTAATATTCAATCACTAAAAAGGGTACACCGTTATTTATCTAAAAAATTTCATTGTATTTACTTTAATTTAGTAAACAATAGCGTTAATAACTATGATTTTGTACCCGAAAATAAAACTGAATTTGTAGTATATAAAGCTAAAAGTCTTAAAAATCATTTATTACATCGTCAAGATTTACTAGAAGGACAAATACAAACTTTGGGTGAGCTCTCTAAAGAATTTTTTAACCTTACTGGTACAACATGTGAGACTATAAAAGAAATGTTAAAATCCATGCTTAGAAGCCTCAATAAAACTAAAAGAACTATACAGAGGTTCGATTTTACCGACTGGATGCCACATGACATTGAAGTCTGGGATTATCACCTACACAAGAAAATGAAAAAAGTAGAAGCAGAAAAGGATGGTTTTACAATCTAGGTGATATCTTTTTAGGTATCATCCTAGGTTGAGGTATAACTTTTAAGGATTATAACTCAAGCATAAAAAAAAAGCCCCTTATTAAAGTCGACTAGGAGCTAAAGAAACGTCCAAACCTGTGAGGTAATCAGGTTATATTTTATATTTATGTGTTTCAAACGTAATAGTATATACTATACTACTATTATAGGGTAGAACCCCTTTTTGACAACCTGAACCTCTTATAATCCTTAAGTATTACCTTTATTTGTTCAATACTTATGGTATCACCATTTTTAAAATTATACCTTTGGGTTATAAACTGTGCTAGAGCTTCACTTTCGTGAGTCTCTTTTAACCCTTGTTGGTATTTCTTAGAAGGATAACAGCACCATATAAAAGTAATATCACTACCTGCTTTTTCGGCATATTTTAATAACTTAGCTACCTCGTTGCTAAATCGACAATCGGTTATAACCACTTTAGGTTCAAAAGCAATGTTTTTAATTAATATATCAACCCAAACATCTTCGGCTATAAATTTTCTCAAGGTACTACCCAAGTTTTGTAATAACTTGCGACCTGTAGAAATTTTATTTAAGAACCCAAGTCTTACATCCGATAACTTAAACTTTTCGTAATTCTTCGGTTTATACCCCAAAATATCCCAAAGTATATCTCTTAGTGTATCAGCGAAAGCACAATGTTTGTACCCATTTTGGATATACGGTTTGGCAGAGAAATCTTTGCCCCCACCAAGTGCACCAAGGTACACCCTTATGTCTTGTTTGTGTTGTGTATTATCCATGGTTTTTACCCTCCTTTTGTCTTAATTTTTTAACTTCTTTTAATTTTTTAGTATCACCTAATAGCCCATATAACACCTGTTGTTTATATAATTGTAGCTCTGGTATTATTTCTGGGGTACTATAACAAGATGCTATTCTATATAGGGCTTCAGCATCAAAAAGATTATCCCAATGAGATGTTACTTCAAAATAGTCGCACCCATAATCTCGTTTTAATCCTTGAGCTACATCTATTTTTTCACCCTTTGCATTACCACTTGCAAACAGTTTTAAAGATATAGGTGGAACCAAAATATAGTTAATACCCATTGTGCGTAATACATATTTAATAATAGCATACCCATCTTGAAACTCAGCCGTTTGGTTACTACCCATAAAAGCTGGTGACTCAATAGCTACTAAATCAGGTCTACTTTCATTTATAATACCAAAAATGTTATTACAAATTGTATCAACCTTTTCAACTGTATTTAAGTCCTTTGGTAAAAAAGTACAATTAAAGCAATTATCTCTATCTCGTTTTAATGTTGATGTAAACCAATAGGATTTATCTTGTAATCCATCATAGACTACACCTGTAAAGTTTGCACTATAGTCGATACCCATGACTTTAACCATTAAATTTCTCCCAACCAAAAAGTAGCAACCTGTAGTTTATCTTTGTTTTGTTCTAAGAAGTCACTGAACTTTAAATCATTGTTTATAATTTTATGATATAAATGTTTATAATACATAGATTTTAAACATTGGTCAAACTGTGCTAAGGCTCTACCCTTTGATGAATACAATTTTGTAGTCTGATGTAATTTCATAAAGTTTTTATATAAGTAGTTATAATAAGTGTTATCGTCTACTCGTTTGATTGCATAGAAGTAACATCCTTGTTTGGTAGTCATATTGTTTCTCCCTCTTGTGATTTTACATTTTTGTATTCTTCACGTTTTTGTAAAACAGATTTTACATATTTGTGTGTTTCCTTATAAGGTGGTACTCCATTATATTTTTTTACGGCTCCTTCACCTGCATTATATGATGCAATAATTTTAACCATATCACCGTCAAACTTTTTGTGTAAATAAGAAATGTATTTTACACCACCACGGATATTATCTTCTTTACTATATGGATTAACCCCTAAATATTTTGCAGTTGAAGGTGTTAATTGCATAATTCCTATCGCACCTGATGAAGATTTAACCTCATGTTTACCCTTGCTTTCAACATGTATAATTGCTTTCACTAAATGAGGCTCTACACCGTAGGTTTTACAGTACCTATGGACTATTTCATCTGTATTATGAGAGCTTATATTTGCCTTGTTTTGCACAGTTTTTGGGTTATAATCTGATGCTTTAACCACATTTTTTTGAACAACTTTTGGGGGTAAATCTACATTTTTTTGAACAACTTTTTGTGTATCACCTTCTTTTTTTGTTATAATCATTTCTGTTTTATCTAATGTTTTTATTTTATCTTTTTTTG
>ERZ1034992.97-NODE-97-length-56855-cov-12.427606_pt1 | contig 56855 bp, 54 predicted proteins | sample MGYA00520695_ERZ1034992 | MGnify/ENA primary metagenome ERZ1034992 (study PRJEB33766, sample SAMN09781778) | gut metagenome | biome: gut microbiome | host: Homo sapiens | place: Madagascar | study: EMG produced TPA metagenomics assembly of the PRJNA485056 data set...
TGCCAATGCTATTAGCGTTTTTTTCATTTTATTCTGCCCTTTATATTAAAAAAGTTGAGAATCCCTGCGGGAGTCATTGACAGAATAACGGCCGGTAGGTAGGTAGGTAGGTAGGTACCTATCGTGTTTGAACTTCCTTCCCGTTTCAACCTTTTTTGTATCTTATACGCAACAAAAAAACTGATAATACATGACAGATATGCCACATCCCATAAAAAAACCCCGGTATTTCCGGGGCTTTTTTTTATGATGGACAACCAATGAATCAGGCAGCGACGGCTTCATCGACGGCTTTCGCCAGTCTCTGCTTCAGTCTGTCATATTCCTCTACCAGATATTTTTCCGCCCATTTCTGATCCTTGATCGGCTCGACACGAACAGCACTGTACTTGTATTCCGGTGTCTTGGAATATGGATCAAGATGTTCGATCGTCAGCTCATTGCAGGCGCCAATCCACCATTGATAAGTCATGTAAATGGCCCCCCGATTGATACGCTCGCTCAGCATGGCACGGGTAATGACTTTTCCACGTCGCCCCTCGACCCAAATGAGCTGCTGATCCCGGATTCCCAGTTCTCTGGCATCAATCGGATTCATCTGTGCAAACCCGGGTTCATCCGCCAGTGTCGCCAGTGCGTGACAATTACCCGTCATCGAACGACAGGAATAATGTCCCACTTCCCGAACCGTGGAAAGAATCAGAGGGAAATCACTATCTACCTGGTCAACAGGAGGTCTCCATTCTGAAGCGATCAACTGGGCCTTTCCATTCGGCGTGGCAAACCGGTTACCCTTGTACATCCACAGGGCACCCGGATCATCTTCTGTCAGACAAGGCCATGGAACATAACCCAGCCCGGCCATCTTGTCATAGGTCGCGCCAAAATACAGTGGACATAGTTGCCGCATTTCATCCCAGATTTCCTGCGTATTATTGTATTTCATCGGGTACCCCATGGCCGTCGCCATCAGGCTGTGAATCTCCCAGTCAGGCTTGACATCACCTTTCGGTTCAACCGCCTTGTAAAAACGCTGGAATCCACGATCGGCTGCCGAATAAACACCTTCATGCTCGCCCCACGATGTCGCCGGGAAGACGACATCGGCCTCCGCGACCGACTTGGTCATGAAAATGTCTTGTGCAATGAACAATTCAAGCTGGGAATAGGCATGGCGGACTGCTGCAAGATCAGGTTCCGTCTGGAACGGATCCTCACCGAAAAGATATACCGCCTTGATCTTGCCTTCCTCGATATTGTGACCGACTTCGGTAATGGGAATCCCCTTTTTGGCAGGCAGTTTTTCCACCCCCCACGCTTTCTCGAATTTCGCACGGATTTCAGGATCCTCGACGGACTGGTACCCCGGGAACTGCCCGGGAACCGCTCCCATATCACAGGACCCCTGAACATTGTTCTGTCCGCGGACCGGACCGACGCCGACATTCGGACGCCCCAGATTGCCCGTAATAACAGCGATATTGGACAACCCCATACAGGTTTCGACACCCTGTCCCCACTGGGTGACCCCCATCCCCCACAGAATGGTCGAACAGGGCGAAGCGGCATACATACGAACGGCCTCACGGACGACCTTGGGATCCAGTCCGGTTATTTCAGCTGTATTTTCAGGTGTGTATTTGGATACGGTTTCCCACATCTTGTCGAAACCTTCGGAATAATTCGCGACATATTCCTTGTCATACAGGTTTTCTTCGATCAGAACATGCAGCATGGCATTGACCAGTGCCATGTTGGAACCGTTTTTCAGTTGCAAGTGGATATCGGCAATACGGGCCGACTCGATCACCCGCGGATCGCAGACGATGATTTTGGCGCCTTTCTGCTTGGCTTTCAGGATACGTCGTGCCACAATCGGATGGGAATCGGCAGCATTGTAACCGAAAATCAGAATACATTTCGTATCCTCGATTTCCACAATGGAATTGCTCATGGCACCGCTGCCCAGCGTTTTTTCCAGAGCGGTAACCGAAGGACCATGACAAACCCGCGCGCAACAGTCCACGTTATTGGTACCGACAACAGCGCGAGCGAATTTCTGGGCAATGTAATTGGCTTCATTTCCTGGACCACGTGCGCAGCCGCTGACGAAAATGGAATCGGGACCGTATTTTTCCCTGATTTCCATCAGTCTGGAACTGGCAAACCGGATCGCCTCTTCCCAGGAAACGGCAGTAAACGGCTCACCTCGTTTGTAACGCACAAGCGGCTGGGTCAGACGTGGTGTCAATCGGCGGGTATCATTGAGAAATTCCCAGCCGTAATAGCCCTTCAGGCAAAGTTCGCCCTGATTGGTAAACCCGTTGGCACCTTCGGCCTTGATGATTTTGTTGTTTTCAACCGTAAACTCGATTTTGCAGCCCGAAGCACAATACGGACAGACAACAAGTGCTTTTTTCATAATTCCCCCCGAAATCCCGATTCAATCCGGATTCATTTCGAGTTAACGGAATGCATCCGGTGGCAAATTAAAAGCGGACTTCTCACGTTTCTGGCTGATTTTTTCTTCCAGTTTGCCCATGTCGATGATATGCAGTGCCTTGGTCGGACAAACCTTCGCGCATTGAGGACCTTCCGGAACATCGATGCAGAAATCGCATTTATGGGCGACACGAACGGTCTTGCGAACTGTCAAAGGCCCCAGTTCGGCCTGTCTGACCGGTCTGGTAACAATTTGCATGGCACCGAAAGGACAGGCCAGCACACACGTCTGACAACCGATGCAGCGCTCTTCAATAAGCTGGACGGTATTTTCCCGGTAAACCAGCGCATTGGTCGGACACACATTGACACAAGGTGCATTTTCGCAATGATGGCACTGAACGGGTGCAGACATGGACAATCCCTTGACCACTTTCAGTCTGGGATGAAAGTTTTCTGGCGTCAGATCGTTTTCCGCGCCAGTCGGATGCGCCAGCACACATGCGATCTCACAGGTGCGGCATCCAATACACTTATCGGGTTCTGCAATCACAAACCGGTTCATTCTTCTGTCTCCTGCCTGTCAGGCCATTCTGGATAGATTCATCATAAGAGCAAACGAGCCCGTTGCTGTTTTTCTCCACAAAAAAGAGAACATCCACGACAACAATATAAAGCAATTTTCGGATTTCTGCTGCCCGCTTGCATTCTGCAAAATGGTAATTATATTCTATGCACTCGAATTTCTGTACGGAACCTTTCATATTTGGTGTTAATATTGATATCTTAACCAAAGTGTTCGCACAAAAAACGATTCGATACCGATGTGCGCCGAACATAAGCAACCCATATCTGGCAGACTGATGCAATCATGACTACGGAAAACAGTAACGACACAGAGAAAAAAACCTGTCCTATCACAGATATTCTTGAAAACATGCGTGCGCAACTTCACACGGAAGGCCAGCTATCGGCCAGTATCCGGCCTGTTGCCGCCCGTGTTACCCGTATTATCACTGAAGTGACGCTTGGCAGAGGAAACGCCAGCCTCAAGGAACTGGCCGGTGCCGTCTCCGAACTCGAGTCTGTCGCTCCCGAACTGGCCGGCTCCATTGCGGCATCCCTGAAAAAGGACAAGACGGAATGGGAAAACCACATCGCCAGAAACACCTGTTCTGCCGGGACATGTTTTTTGCCGCGATCCGCTCCCTGTCAGGTCGCCTGCCCGGCACATATCGATATTCCAAGCATGATGGCGCATGTGGGCCACGGCGATTTTTCAAAATCGCTGGAAGTGCTGTCAAAAGATACCCCGCTACCGGATTCATGCGGTCTGGTATGTCCCGCTCCTTGCGAATATGAATGTGTCCAGAATACTGTCAGTGGCGAACCGGTTTTCATCCGTCCGATGAAGCACGTTGCAGCACGCTGTGCGGAAATCCGTCCGGAACTGAAGAAAGCGGCCCCGACCGGCAAGAAAATCGCTATTGTCGGTTGCGGTCCCGCCGGTCTGACGGCAGCTTATTACCTCGCCCAGAAAGGACATAGCGTCGAAATTTTCGACGAGCGGGAACATCCGGGGGGTGTGATGCGTTACGGTATTCCGAACTATCGTCTGCCAGATTACAAGCTGTATGCCGAAATCGATGTCATCAAAAATCTCGGCGTCAAAATCCATCTGGGCTATACCGTCCGTCAGGCCAGGGAATTCCAGGATAAAGGTTATGACGCCACTTTGCTGGCAACCGGTATGCAGAATTCGAAACGGCTGGGTGTTCCCGGCGACGATCAGGATTTCGTCATCGGGGGCATGGATTTCCTTTCTGCGGTCCGCTCGGGCAAGAATCCGCGTGTCGGCCCTCATGTCATCGTCATCGGCGGTGGCAATGCCGCGATCGACGTCGCCATGACCGCGTTCCGCCAGGGAGCGACCAAGGTCCAGATGTGGTATCGCCGGAACAGGAAACAGATGCCCGCCAACCCGCATGAAGTGGAACTGGCTCTGGCTGAAGGCGTGGAACTGGTCGAATTCTGGGCTCCGACACGTATTTTCCCGGACAAGCACATTGAATTTGAACGTTCCCGTTACGCACCGGACGCAAAAACGACTCCTCCCGTCACTGTCCGGGCCGACCAGATTTTTGCCGGTATCGGCCAGGAAGCGGATCTCGGCTGGCTTGATGGAACGAAAATCGAAACGAAATGGGGCAATATCGTTTGCGATCCCGTTACCCTGCAAACCGGAGAACCCGGAATTTTTGCCGGAGGCGATATCGCTCACGGCGCCAGCACAGTGGTTGCCGCAATCGGTTCGGGCAAACGGGCGGCCGAATCCATCCATTCCTGGCTGATGGGAATTCCGGCCGATTTCGAATCGCTGGAACCGAAACGGCGTGACGAAGTGCCTTTTCTTCCGTCCACTCCCCAACAGAGGACATCGTCAGACCGTGCGCATATCGAGGAAAACGACCCGTTGACCCGTCGTGTCTCCCACGATTTCATGCAGAAAGACTGGGACGAAAAAGTTGCTGCCGTGGAAGCGGAACGCTGCCTGCGTTGCGATATCTGTATCGGTTGCGGTCTCTGCGAACTGGCCTGTATGGAAGTCGGAGCCGAAGCCCTCAAAATGGTGGAAACAAAGGGGGGACGCATGGTGTTCAAGGATTTCACGACACCGGCCGAAAAATGTATCGGCTGCGGGGCCTGTACTTCTGTCTGTCCGACCGGTGCGATCATTGTCGAAGACCGTGATGGATTCCGCATTACGGAAATCACGGGGACGATCGTACGCAAGCAGCCGTTGCAGGTCTGTTCCTGCTGTGGTGAAACGTTCTCCGCCTCGGCAAGACAATATCACAAGACGCGCGATACACTGGGCAAAAAGGTACTTGAAGAAATGTTATGTCCGGCGTGTGCCCGAATCCAGTCGGCAAAATCCATGAAAGAAATGCAATGGATGGCACAGCTCTTCTGATCGGCTGAAACGCTTGCGTTATCAGGTGGTATGACGGTTCAACAGCCAGTCGACCACCTGATTCTCCTTATTCAGATCAAGCCATGTTACAGATCGTGGCAAATTGTCCGGTTTTTCCCTGTCCGATGCGACGGCTTCAATGTAATCATCGCCCGGATACATGGGCTTTTTCCCCAGCGCCGGCCTGAAAATCTCGATTCTTGGAATAGCGACCTTGCTAAACCCTTCCACCAGTGTCAAATCGGCCGGTTTCATACGGCATACCAACTCATTCAGTGTGGGCTCGCTTTCGTTTCTCAATTCGTGTGCCAGCATGTAGCGATAGGGAGAAGTCAACATGACCTCTGCCGCTCCCGCCTGCCTCAACCTCGCACTGTCTTTTCGCGGTGGTTCCAGTTCCACGTCATGATGACTGCTTTTGATCACATTGACCCGCAATCCCATCAGGGACAGCAAAGGTAATATTTTTTCCAGCAAAGTGGTCTTTCCGCTGCCGGACCAGCCACATACACCCACCAACGGATACCTCGATCTGTAATGTTCCATAAACTCTCATCTTTCAAAATTTTCATCTGTTCCGAACAACGCGGCATTATTTTGAAACGTCCAGATATTGCCAGTCAGACAGCAAAATCGGATGCTTCTTGAATCCCATCACCCAGGGCCGGACAAGCCAGTTCCGTGTACGGGACACATGGACTGACCATGCCGTATCGGCTTCCATCTGACGGTTCATCTGCACATAGAGACGATTCCGTTTTTCTCCCGGCGGCAGCTGTATAGCCTGCCGGTACAATGCATCAAAGGCTTTCGAGCGATAACAACCGTAATTGCCCTGCCCCGCATTCGGCCCATAAAGCAATTGCATGAAATTTTCCCCCTCAGGATAATCGGCATGCCATGCACCGCCCCACATCATCAGGCGACAGCCTGCGGCATCTTTCAAATTATCGGCGAAATTGCCGACTTCAAACATGACTTTGACACCTATCCTGTCCAGCCCTCTTTTCCAGATTTCCGAAACCACCCGGGAACTGGCATTGGCTTCCGTCCTGATTTTCAACACAAGCGGCGAGCCATCCGGCATCGTCCGGTAACCATCCTGTTGCCGCCGATACCCGAAATGATCCAGCAAACGGGAAGCCAGTTCCGGTTCATAGGCAATACTGCTTCTGTAAGCCGGATCGTGACCAGCCACACCGGGAGGAATGATCATTTGCGCCTTGCTCGCCTGACCGTTTCTCAACAGCTCGATCTCAGCCTGTGTGTTGTACGACATGGCAATCGCTCTCCGCAAGGCGATTTTTTCCCTGCTGTATCCTCCCGTTACAGGATCTTGCATATTGAAAAGTGTGTAAGTCACCTCGGGTTCGACCATGGAATACTGCTTTATGCCCTGATCGGTGAATTCCGGTTTCAACTTTCCATGATCCAGTGCGACAGGAGCAGCCAATTGCGGCAGTTTGTCAAAATCGATTTTGCCCTCCTGAAACGAAAGCCAGCGCGACTGTTCTTCTTCAATGACGGAAATTTCCACCCGACCGATTTGAGGCATTTTCTTGCCTTTCATGTCACGCACCAGTTGATCGTCCCAGGGATCGCCACTCGGCTCAAAATTCCATACAAACCCCCGATAATACGGATTGGCTTCAAGGACAATCCGGCTTCGCGGAACATAATCCTTCAACATGTAGGGTCCTGTTCCGACAGGATGTACCGCATTCCGGTCTCCATATGTTTCGACAGCTTCCCTCGACACGGCGGCTAACGCACCATATGCCAGCAAATAAGGAAAATTGGAATCCGGAACATTCAGTTTGATCCGCAAGGTATAACGATCCAGTGCCTGCAATCCGAAAACCGTCTCATCATAATCGAACCGGCCTGTTTTCCTGGCTTTTTCAACCTGTCTGTCCAACCCGGCAATTTTTCCTCTTATGAAACCCGCGGAAGGAGAACGGTTTGCCGGGTCCGCCAGTCGCTTGATGGAATAGACATAATCATTTGCCGTCAGCTCCCGTTTCCGGTTTCCGAAAACGGGATCGGGAGCGAAAAAAATATTTTTTTTCAGACGGAACGTATAGGTTTTGCCATCCGGACTGATTTCCGGCATTGCCTCGACCGTATTGGGAACGAGTCTGGCAGGACGCGCAAGATAGTCATATGTCAACAGCGTCTCGAATATGGCATCAGCAACCCAGCCGGAATAATAATTCTGCGTACGCACCATATCGAATCCGTCATCGGCGGCTTCGAAAACACTGTGAATCACCTTGTTCGGATCGGCCGGAAATGAGTTCCCCGCCACAAACAGGCAAAACACTGGGAACAATAAAATCATTGCCAGTTTTTTAAGGGCTGGCCTTCCTGTTTTTTCCGGTATTCGTTTTCGCATGAGTCTGATCTGTCCATTCCTGCCGATCGAAAATCGCAACACTTCACTGTTTTTGTCCGAACACGATGAATTTATCTGCTCATTTATTTTAGGCATTATAATTTCATGTTTATGCCATTTTTCAAAAAACGCTGATGAAGGTCTTTCGCGGATTCTCGTACAATTCTCCACACGATCCCTGTGCATTGGCGATCGGCAATTTCGACGGTGTGCACAAAGGGCATATGGTACTACTTGCCAGATTGCGCGAAGCCGCTGACCGGCTTCACCTGCCTGCAACCGTACTGACTTTCAACCCTCATCCACGGCAATACTTCGCGCTGAAAACCGGAACAATGGCTCACGCTCCCGCAACCATTACACCATTGCGCGAAAAAATACAGGCCCTGTCCCGCTGCCATATCGATCAGGTAATGATCGCCAGATTCAATAACACGACTGCCGGCCTTTCCTCTGAAGAATTCATCGAAAAGATTCTCGTAAAAGCCCTGAACGTCAAATGGCTTATTATTGGTGAAAATTTCCGGTTCGGCAAAGGACGCACCGGAACAACAGACGAGTTGAAAAAAGCCGGAGAACGATACGGTTTCCATGTCGAGGTTCTGCCTGCGGTTAAAGATGAAAACGGACGCATTTCTTCCTCATGTATCCGGAAGGCACTTGAAGAGAGTGATTTTGAGACCGTCGCCACGCTCCTCGGCAAACCTTACGCCATTTCCGGACATGTCGTACATGGTGACAAAATCGGCCGGAATCTCGGATTTCCGACTGCCAATGTACCCATCCGGCATTACAATCCCATTCTGTCGGGTGTATTCATTACACGTGTTCACGGTTTGTCAGAAAACCCTCTTCCTTCGGTATCGATGATCGGGGTAAGACCGACCATCGAAAGCAACCGGCATGTGATGCTGGAGACGCATATCCTCGATTTTGACCGCAGTTGCTACGGTTCGCTCATACAAGTCGAATTTTTGAAAAAATTGCGGGATAATCAAAAGTTTCCCGATCTGGAAACTTTGACGGCAGCTATCCAGAACGATGTCAATATCGCCAGATCGTATTTTGCAAAACATAAAACACCCGTTAAAAATTGACTGAAAGACGGGCAGAAACGGTAAAATCTGTCGTCTGATCCGTTGCAACCCAAGTTAAGTGTGATAAAAATGTCTAATAAACCATCTGACCAGTCCGGTAAAAAACAGCAGGACAAAAACAAACTGGGCAAGGAATATCCGGTCAACATGCCCGATACACCATTTCCCATGAGAGGTAATCTTGCCAAACGGGAACCCGAATGGATCAAGGAATGGCAGGACAAAAAGATTTATCACCGAATCCGGAAAGCTGCCGCAGGACGTCCCCAGTTCATCCTGCACGATGGGCCTCCCTATGCCAACGGCGACATTCATATCGGTCATGCCGTCAATAAAATTCTGAAAGACATCGTCGTCAAGTCGCGCGGCCTCGCGGGTTTTGATGCCCCTTATGTTCCCGGCTGGGATTGCCACGGTATGCCGATTGAAATCCAGATTGAAAAAATGTACGGCAAGAATCTTTCGGCAACGGAAGTGCAGGCAAAAGCCCGTGCTTATGCCCGGGAACAGGTGGAACGCCAGAAAAAGGATTTTGTCCGGCTTGGCGTATTGGGTGACTGGGACAATCCGTATCTGACCATGAATCATCACAATGAGGCCAATGAAATCCGTGCGCTGGCCCGTTTGCTGGAAAAAGGTTATGTCTTTCGGGGACTCAAGCCCGTCAACTGGTGCTTTGATTGCGGTTCGGCTCTGGCCGAAGCGGAAGTGGAATACCAGGACAGGCGTGATCCTGAAATCGATGTCGGCTTCCCTTTTGCCGAGCCGGAAAAAGTTGCCGCGGCATTCGGGCTGGGAAACCTTCCATTACCTCAGGGTTATGCCGTTATCTGGACGACCACGCCCTGGACTATCCCGGCCAACCAGGCATTGAATGTACATCCCGAATTCGACTATGCGTTAGTCGAAACAGAAAAAGGCCTTCTGATCATCGCGGAAGAACGTGCAAAACTGCCGTCTTCGGAAACAGGCAAAACACTGCTGCAAAAACGTTACGGTCTGAATGTATGGAAAATACTGGCCTCGACAAAAGGCGCCAAACTGGAAGGGATCCGTTTCAGGCATCCGTTGTATGATGCCCACGAAGGTTATCGGCGCCTGTCTCCGGTTTATGCGGAAGAATACGTCACACTGGACACAGGAACCGGCATCGTCCATTCGGCACCGGCTTACGGGGTGGACGATTTTCTGTCCTGCAAATCGCACGGCATGAAAGATGATGAAATCCTGAATCCGGTTATGGGCAACGGGCATTATGTCTCCACCCTGCCTCTTTTCGGCGGCATGATGATCTGGGATGCATCCAGACTGATTTGCAATACCATGCAGGAAGCCGGAACGCTTTTCAACCTCGATATGATGACACACAGCTATATGCACTGCTGGCGTCACAAAACTCCGATCGTCTACCGCGCCACATCGCAATGGTTTGCCGGAATGGACATCAAGCCGAACGATACGGATATGACATTGCGGGAAACGGCCCTTAAGGGGGTTGACCGGACAACATTTTATCCGGACTGGGGAAAAGCCCGGTTGCAGGGAATGATCTCCAACCGCCCTGACTGGACATTGTCGCGTCAGCGTCAATGGGGCGTTCCCATGGCCTTTTTCGTCCATCGTGAAACCGGTGAGCTGCACCCGAGAACCCTCGAACTGCTGGAAGAAATCGCCAAACGGGTCGAAAAGGAAGGAATTGAAGCCTGGCAGACACTGGATCCGAAAGAACTGCTGGGAGACGACGCCGAGTTGTACGAAAAAAACCGTGACACGCTGGACGTCTGGTTCGATTCAGGGGCGACACACCTGACCGTGTTGCGCGGTTCCCATGCCCGTGAATTGCGTTTTCCTGCCGATTTGTACCTGGAAGGTTCCGACCAGCACCGGGGATGGTTCCATTCTTCCCTGCTGACGTCATCCATGCTGGATGGATGCCCTCCGTATAAAATGCTGCTGACACACGGCTTCGTGGTCGATGGTGAAGGCAAGAAAATGTCGAAATCCATGGGAAACGTCATTTCCCCGCAAAAAGTGTTCGATACACTGGGTGCGGATATCCTGCGACTCTGGGTGGCGTCAACCGATTATTCCGGAGAATTGTCCATTTCCGACGAAATCCTGAAACGTGTCACGGAATCATATCGCCGCATCCGCAATACCCTGCGTTTCCTGCTATCGAATACGGCGGACTTCGATCCTGAAAAAGACGCCATCGCCATCGACGAACTGCTGGAAGTCGATCGTTACGCCATTGCCTCCATGAAATCGCTTCAGACCGACATCATGGCGCATTATGACAAATTCGAGTTCCATCCGGTCGTTGCCAAATTGCAAACATATTGTTCGGAAGAACTGGGCAGTCTCTATCTCGATATCCTGAAAGACAGGCTTTACACTTCCGGTACCGTTTCCAAAGCCCGGAGATCGGCCCAGACAGCCTTGTGGCATATTACACATGCCCTGTTGCGCCTGATGGCTCCGATCCTGTCGTTCACATCCGAAGAAGCCTGGAAAGCATTCGCATCCGGCAAAGAATACGAAGACAGTGGGGAAACTCTTTTCACGCTGACGGCCTATCGCCTGCCGGAAATCAGTAACGAAAAAGCACTGCTCGACAAATACGGCAAACTGAAGGCGATTCGTGCAGATGTCATGAAACAGCTGGAAGAAGTCCGCATAGCAGGCCGGATCGGTTCATCCCTGCAGGCTGAAATCGAGATAAAAGCTTCCGGAGAAAAATACCGGTTGTTAAAGAGTCTGGATGACGACCTGAAATTTTTGATGATCACATCCCGTGCGGATGTGATCGAAGTGTCGGATCCGGCTTCGGAGACGATTACCGTCAAACCGTCACAATATCAGAAATGCGAGCGTTGCTGGCATTATCGCAGCGATGTGGGAGCGGACCCGAAGCATCCGCTGATTTGTGCCCGCTGTGCAGCCAATCTGTTCGGCAACGGCGAAAAACGCGAATTCGTATAATTTGACTTTCTTTCACGCCACCGGTGTGTCCATCACAGCCGGTGGCTTTTGCAAATATAAATATGGCAACCAGAAATCTCTACTATAAAAACAAAACCGGTATACTGCCGTGGCTAGGTCTTGCCATCCTGATCGTTGTCCTTGATCAACTCAGCAAAGTCTGGATATCCTGTACCCTAAATTATGGACAAACCATCAAACTGACTCCTTTTTTCAACCTGATGCTTGTCTACAACAAGGGAGCCGCTTTCAGTTTCCTGGCTTCCCAGGCCGGGTGGCAACGATATTTTTTCACGGTAATCAGTATTGCCGCCATCATATTCATCATCTATTTGCTGAAACGGCACTCCCAGCAAAAATTGTTCTGTCTGTCCCTTGCCCTGATTCTGGGGGGAGCCATCGGTAATCTGATTGACCGTTCACTGTATGGTCATGTCATCGATTTTCTGGACATGCACGCTTTCGGATGGCACTGGCCGACATTCAATATCGCGGATTGCGGCATTACAATCGGTGCCGTGCTGTTTATTATGGATGAACTGAAACGCGTCAGAAAAAACTGATCCGTGTTTCGGCATTGTTTCACGATTCTGGAGAAAGTATGGATTTGTCCGGCAAAAGAATTTTACTGGGATTGACAGGCGGTATCGCCTGTTACAAATCGGCTGAATTTGCGCGTGCCATGATCCGCGAGGGAGCGTCCGTTCAGGTCGTCATGACAGAAAGTGCACAGAAATTTATCACACCCGTCACCATGCAGGCACTGACCGGGCATACCGTCTTCACCGATTCCTGGGATGACCGTCTTGAAAACAACATGCCGCATATCGATTTGACACGTCAGGCCGATCTTGTCGTCATCGCGCCCTGCTCTGCCAACTTCATGAGCAAACTGGCCAATGGACTATGTGACGACCTGTTATCCACTCTGTGTCTGGCCAGACCGTCAACCATTCCTTTTCTGATTGCCCCGGCGATGAACGCCGAAATGTGGAAAAAACCGGCGACCCGACGAAATGTAAACCAGCTCAGAGAAGACGGAACGCTGATCATGGGACCAGCTTCAGGATATCAGGCCTGCGGCGAAATCGGGGATGGTCGCATGCTGGAACCGGCCCAGCTGCTGGAAGAAGTCATTGCCGCATTGCAACCCAAATGGCTGGCAAACCGGCGTGTGCTGATAACTGCCGGCCCGACATTTGAACCGATCGACCCCGTCCGCGGCATCACAAACCGCTCCTCAGGCAAAATGGGCTATGCCATCGCCCGTGCGGCACGTGAGGCCGGTGCCTCCGTAACACTGATTTCAGGTCCGACCGCTCTTGATACGCCTTATGGCGTAAAACGTATCGACGTTATGACGGCTATCCAGATGCGCGATGCCGTCATGTCGCACATCAGCAAACAGGATGTTTTCATTTCCGTGGCAGCCGTTGCCGACTGGAGAGTCGCCAATAAGAGTGAACAGAAAATCAAGAAAAACGGCAATGGTCATTCACCGACACTTGAGTTTGCTGAAAATCCGGATATTCTTGCCTCAATCGCCGCGCTGCCCGATCCTCCTTACTGCGTCGGATTCGCCGCGGAATCCGAAAAGCTGAAACAGCATGCCGAAGAAAAACGCAAGAAGAAAAACATTCCTTTGCTGGTCGGAAATATCGGCCATGAAACCTTCGGAAAGGATGAGAACACCCTGATTCTGTTCGATGAAACCGGCAGCCTTGAATTACCGCACGGAAGTAAGCAGATTCTGGCACGCCAGCTGATCGAACAAATCTCAAAACGGCTATAGCGACAAGAAGTATCCATGAAGACGATCGACATCAAAATACTGGACCCGCGTATGAAGGAATATCTTCCCTCATACGCGACAAGTGGTAGCGCCGGACTGGACCTGCGCGCATGTATTGCGGAACCGGTCGCGCTGGCACCCGGCGAAACACAACTGGTTCCGACCGGCCTGGCCATTCATATTGCCGATCCGGGATATGCCGCTCTCATTCTGCCCCGCAGTGGTCTCGGACACAAGCATGGCATTGTACTGGGCAATCTGGTTGGCCTGATCGATTCGGATTATCAGGGCCAATTGATGATTTCGACCTGGAACAGGGGAACCGAACCGTTCACGTTCAATCCGATGGAAAGACTGGCCCAACTGGTTATTGTCCCGGTTCTGCAGGTCGAATTCAATATCGTCAATGAATTCGAAACAAGCTCACGAGGAACCGGCGGTTTCGGCAGTACTGGAAAAATCTGATTTGAGGTAACAAAAGCATGATAAAACGTTTGCTATCGGTAAAACATTCCATTCTGAACAGCAGAATATTGCCACGACTTGCATGTGTATGCTGTGCCGTACTCGTTTCTGCCTGTGCAACGGATACAGGATGGCTCGACAACGAGGAAACAGTGCTTGAAACGGCAGGCCCCGCCAAACTCAAACAAGTTGTCGCCATGCAGGACCGGCTTGACAGGGTCGGAGGCAAACTGTTGATCAACAATGCTCCGTTGTGCAGAAAACAACTCCGCAATCTTCTGGGTTTCAGCGTAGCGAACAAATACACCTATTCGCCATCCCTGGCGGCACTGGTTTCGGAAATGTACGGTCTGGACGACAGGCTTCAGGTGATGAATGTCATTCCCGACAGTGGTGCAGAACGTGCCGGACTACAACGCGGCGACATATTGCTGCGTATCGACAACAAACCGGTTCCCCAGGGCATACACGCCGAACGCGATACAGTAGAGATGCTCTCATCGCTTGTTTCCAAGAAAAAATCTCTCAACCTGACCGTTTTGCGCAACAAGGTTCCCAGAAAAATGACCGTATCTCTTACACCCGCCTGCGGATTCCGCATTGAACTGGGACAGACCGGCAATGTCAATGCCTATTCCGATGGCAACCGTATTCTGGTAACCCAGGGCATGATGTTATTTGCAAAATCGGATGAAGATCTGGCTTATATCCTGTCCAAGGAAATGGCACACAATGTACTGGGACATACCAAAACCCTGCAAAACACGCATGCCGCGACATCACTGATCGACAATCTCATGCTTACCCCTCCGCGTCAGGCAACCTCTACCGGTCTGAAACCCATGCCGAAAAAATTCGATATTGACGCGGACACACTAAGTCTGGCCATGTCTTTGAGAGGAGGCTATGGAATTGATAACGCCACCCGCTTCTGGAAAAGGCTTGCCTACCGCTTTCCGGCGACAAACGCCATGAACTACACAGCCTTGCATCCGGCCACATCAGCCCGTCTCGAGGCAATGCCAAACGCGATCACACGCATCAAGGCTATCGACAAACGGAGAAAAGCGCTGGCCACGCCGAAGTGATATCTCGCGACACGACACAAATAACCGGAAAATCCGTATTCAGATCCGGATATTCCGTCTTATACAGAAAAACGATGACACAAGGAACCCGAAATTAATACATCACTGATTTTCACGCTGCTTGCCGTTGTCTGTATCGGCAGCATCAGCATTACGCTGGCAGCGGTATTGTCCTTTTCCGTTCTGGCCAGAATGATCGAGCTGATGATCAGCCTGTCAGTCGGCATGATGCTCTCGACTTCTCTCTTGCATGCCCTGCCTGAAGCATTCGAAATGCATGTGCAGCCGAACCGGCTTTTTCTGACCTTGCTGATCGGACTGCTGGCTTTTTTCCTGCTCGAAAAGTTTTCCATTCTCCGTCATTCACATCATCATGAAGGAGACGGGCATCATCATGAAAAAGGTTTCGACAAACATGAAGCCGGATCGGCAGGCTGGATGATCCTCGTCGGACACGGATTTCACAGCATCACGGACGGCATTCTTATTTCCGCCGCTTTCCTGGCCAACCCTTACCTTGGCCTGATAACCAGTCTGGCGATTCTGGCACATGAAATCCCCCAGCAAGTCGGAGATTTCATCGTCATGCTAAATGCAGGATTTACCCGCAAACGGGCCTTTTTTTACAGCCTGAGCAATACCGCAACTGCCATGACCGGGGCTCTGATCGGTTACCATACTCTGGGACGGGCACAGGAATTGATCCCGTATGTTCTGACGCTGGCATCAGCCGGCTTCATTTATATTGCCCTAAGCGATCTGATACCCCAAATGCAGCGCCGCAGTACGATTCGCGAGACCATCCCCCAGATCGCTCTTGTCGCGCTGGGAATCGCCGTCATTTTCACCATTACTCACGGCCTCCATCATTCACACTGATTCTCTGCCCGGCCACAACGCTAGCGTTCCGTCAACAGCAATTTGATGGCAAGTCCCACAAACACGGTCCCGGCAAGCCGGTTGATCCAGCGCTGTACATTGGCCGACCGGCTCAACCATTCGCCCAGTGAACCGGCGGCCAGGGCAATGGTACCAAATACCAGAATGGCCGAAAGGATAAAAACGAAACCCAGCACCAGCATCTGAATTGCCAGTGATCCTCTCGCCGGATCGGCGAACTGGGGCAAAAATGCCAGAAAAAAGATACTGACTTTCGGATTGGTGATATTCATAAAAATACCACGACGATACAACTGGCCGCTTCCGAGAGCGGAGATTCCGTTTCCGTCAATGGATGCCGCTCCGCTTCTGAAGGCTCCCCATGCCAGATAGAGCAGATAAGCGGCTCCTGCCGCTTTCAACAGGGTAAACGCCAACTCCGATGTCTTGAAAATAACAGCCACCCCCAAAGCAACGGCGGATGTATGGAACAGCAACCCCGTACACAATCCCAGAACAACCAGCAGTCCGGCCTTTTTCCCCTGTAAGGCCGACTGGGTCAGAACAAATATATTGTCCGGCCCCGGAACGATGGCAAGAACAAGACAGGCCAGAAAATAAGTCCCCAGAATATCGATTGGAATCATTTGAAACAGAAATACCAGACCAAAACGGACAGAATACCTGAAGAAAAACGCCATTTGAATCGGTTTTCCGTATTTTTCCGACGATTTTTTCATGGAAAAACATCGGCGATACCAGCGAAACATCTGATCCAATTGACGTCAAATTATTGATACGTCTATAATTTCACTCTTTCCGTCCGTTCCGGAAAAATAACAGAAGGCTGTGTCCGCTTTTTAATTCAGGCGGAACCACCCGTTTGAACGTGTAAAACACAATACAGGAAATTACTATGAAAACCTTTTCCGCAAAGGACAGCGAAGTCCAGCGTGACTGGTTTGTGATTGACGCAACCGACAAGGTTCTCGGACGTGTCGCCAGCGAAGTGGCACGCCGTCTGCGTGGCAAACACAAACCGGAATTCACCCCTCATGTCGATACCGGCGATTACATCATCGTCGTCAACGCCAGCAAACTGCGCGTTACTGGCAACAAGATGACTGACAAGAAATACTATCGCCACAGCGGTTTCCCTGGTGGTATCTACGAAACGACCTTTGAAAAAATGCAGCAGCGTTTTCCGGGTCGGGCACTTGAAAAAGCCGTCAAAGGCATGCTTCCGAAGGGTCCTTTGGGCTATGCCATGATCAAAAAGCTGAAAGTGTATGCGGATGCAACCCATCCTCACAGCGCCCAGCAGCCCAAGCCACTTGAAATCTAAGGAGCAGACATGATCGGTAACTACAATTACGGAACCGGCCGTCGCAAAAGTGCTGTGGCTCGTGTTTTTCTTAAAGCAGGCTCAGGAAAAATCACCGTTAACGGCAAACCGGCTAACGAATATTTCTCTCGCGAAACCGGCCTGATGGTCATTCGCCAGCCACTTGAACTGACCGACAATGTCGAGCGTTTCGATATCATGGTCAACGTATCCGGCGGTGGCGAATCCGGCCAGGCAGGTGCTGTCCGTCACGGGATCACCCGTGCATTGATCGACTACGACATCGGCCTGAAACCGGCACTGTCCAAAGCCGGCTTCGTCACCCGTGATGCACGCGAAGTTGAACGCAAGAAAGTCGGTCTGCGCAAGGCACGCCGCGCAAAACAGTTCTCCAAACGTTAATTTGTCCCGTACGATATCCTCCGATATCGTACAAGGTTTTTTCAGAGTCGTCTGGCTTGCGTCAGACGACTTTTTTTCTGGCTGCCATTGCGGCAAAACCGGATAAACCGGCTAAAATAAAAGTCGTATTTCATTCTATTTTCAGGGAGGCAAACATGATTAAAGTCGGCATCGTCGGCGGTACGGGATATACAGGTGTCGAACTGTTGCGCATTCTTTCCGCCCACCCGGATGTGGAACTCACCGCCATTACATCACGGGGAGACAGTGGAACTCCTGTCGCGGATATGTTTCCTTCCCTGCGTGGTATCGTCGATCTGGCTTTTACCTCTCCAGACGAATCGGATCTGCAAAAATGCGACGTCGTCTTTTTCGCCACTCCGCATGGTATCGCCATGTCCCATGCAAGGGACCTGCTTGCCACCGATGTCAGGATCATCGACCTTGCCGCCGACTTCCGGCTGAAAGACACAGCGGAATTCGAAAAATGGTATGGTATGCCGCATGCCTGCCCGGATATATTGAAGGAAGCGGTTTACGGACTGGTTGAAGTCAATCGCGAAGCAATCAGAAAAGCCCGGGTCATCGGATTGCCCGGTTGTTATCCCACATCCGTACAACTTGGCTTTGCCCCGCTGCTAAGTCAGGGCAAACCGCTGGTCAATGAATCCATGCTGATTGCGGATTGCAAATCGGGTGTTTCGGGGGCTGGCCGAAAAGCGGCGGTCGGATCGCTGTTTGCCGAATCGGCAGACAACTTCCATGCCTATGGCGTCAAAGGCCATCGCCATCTCCCCGAAATCGTTCAGGGACTCAAGGCGATAACCGGCAATACCCGTGAAATAGGCCTGACATTCGTGCCTCACCTGACCCCCATGATCCGGGGAATACATTCAACCCTGTATGCCACTCTGAATCCGGAATCGTCGGATATCGACATCCAGGCATTGTATGAAAACCATTACCGTAACGATCCGTTCGTCGATGTCCTGCCCGCTGGCTCCCACCCGGAAACACGGTCCGTACGTGCCTCGAATTATCTGCGCATTGCGGTACACAGACCCGGAAACGCCAATACACTGGTCATTCTTGTCGTGGAAGACAACCTGGTCAAAGGCGCTGCAGGACAAGGCGTCCAGTGTATGAACCTGATGTTCGGCCTTGACGAAACGACCGGCCTCAGACAGGTTCCGGTATTGCCATAATGCATGACAAACAGAAATTCCGGAACATGTTTATAATGAATGTACTTTTAAATTCCGGAGTAAACAATGAGTGACAATCAAGAAATGCCGGCACCGATCAATTTCACCGACAATGCCGTAAAGAAAGTCGCCGAACTGATTGCCGAAGAAGGTAACCCCAATCTGAAATTGCGTGTCTTTGTGCAGGGCGGTGGTTGTGCAGGTTTCCAGTACGGCTTCACTTTCGACGAAAACGTCAATGAAGACGATACAACCATGATGAAAGACGGAATCCAGCTTTTGATAGACCCGATGAGCTACCAGTATCTTGTCGGTGCCGAAATCGATTACAAGGAAGATATCAACGGATCCCAATTCGTCATCAAGAATCCGAACGTCACCACAACTTGTGGTTGCGGTTCATCATTTGCCCCCTGAATTCGTTCCGAACACAAAAAAGGACGCAGATCTGCGTCCTTTTTTGTCCTTTCTTCCGACAGAAAAACCACATGAGCCGGCCATCTGGCAGACTTTTCCGGTTTCTGCTATACTTGACTAAAATATTCAACTAATAGGCATTCAGGCAAAATCCCATGCGATTGACGACGAAAGGACGTTTCGCGGTAACGGCTATGATAGACGTCAACCGATACCAGCAAAACGGTCCGGTTCCTCTGGCAGGTATCAGCGAGCGACAGGATATCTCTGTTGCTTATCTGGAGCAACTGTTTTCTAAACTCCGTCGCGGAAATTTGGTCAAATCGATACGCGGTCCGGGAGGTGGATACGTTCTGGCGAAAGACGCCGGAGATATCACTATTGCCGATATTGTCTTTGCCGTAGATGAACCGCTTGACGTCACACGCTGTGGCGGCAGCGGCAATTGCGCGAAAGGCAGTATCAAATGTGTCACCCATAACTTATGGGCGAGCCTGAATGAAAGAATCATCGATTATCTGGAATCCGTCACATTGTCTGATCTTTCCGGAAAAGAAACAGGCACAGCGCGGGACAAACAGAATTCCGGCAAAATTGCGCTTTATGCAAAACCGGCGAAACAAAAGGATATGACAGCATGAACAATCCGGCACAAACCACACAATGCAGCATTCTGAGGGAATTGACACACGATGCGACGCATCCCGTCTATATGGATTATTCGGCCACGACACCCGTTGATCCACGTGTAGCGGAAAAAATGATTCCTTATTTATGCGAAAAATTCGGCAACCCGGCCTCAAACAGCCATATATACGGCTGGGAAGCGGAAAAAGCCGTTGAAGAAGCACGGTCTCATGTCGCGGCCCTGATCAATGCCGACGCACGCGAAATTGTATGGACTTCAGGCGCAACGGAAGCAAACAACCTGGCCATCAAAGGCGCCGCACAATTTTACAAGACAAAAGGCAGACACATCATCACAGTCAAGACCGAACACAAATCGGTTCTGGACACATTCAGGGAACTGGAACGTGAAGGATTCGAGGCGACTTATCTGGATCCCCAGGAAAATGGTCTGATCACCCTGGAACAGCTGGAAAAGGCTATTCGTCCTGATACCATTCTGGTGTCCGTCATGATGGTCAACAATGAAATCGGCGTTATCCAGCCGGTGGATGAAATCGCCGAACTCTGCCGAAGCAAAGGCGTGATTTTCCATTGCGATGCCGCGCAGGCCGCCGGCAAGATGGAAATTGACCTGCAAAAGACAAAAGTGGATCTGATGACCCTGACCGCACACAAAATATGCGGTCCCAAAGGGATTGGAGCACTGTTCGTACGCCGTCGTCCACGTATCCGTCTGGAAGCCCAGATGCACGGAGGCGGACATGAACGAGGCATGAGATCGGGCACGCTTGCCACACACCAGATTGTCGGTATGGGTGAAGCCTACCGGATCGCCAGGGAAGAAATGAAAGAAGAAGTGGCACGGATAAAGGTACTTGCCAAACGGCTTGCCGATGGACTGGGCCAGATTGAAGCCGTTGTCTTCAATGGTGATATGGAACACCGTATCCCTCACAACCTGAATGTCAGTTTCAACTACGTGGAAGGCGAATCGCTGATGATGGCAATGAAAGGACTGGCTGTTTCTTCCGGTTCAGCCTGTACCTCTGCCAGTCTGGAACCTTCTTATGTGCTTCGTGCACTGGGCCGGAGCGATGAGCTTGCCCACAGTTCCATCCGTTTCACGATCGGACGTTTCACAACGGAAAAAGAAGTGGACTTCGCCATCGATCTGGTAAAAACCCAGGTTGCCAAATTGCGCGAACTCTCGCCGCTTTGGGAAATGTACAAGGACGGTGTCGATATCAGTACCATTCAGTGGGCCACTCACTGAAAACGATTGCTGGAGAACAGGAAATGACTTATTCGAACAAGGTAATTGACCACTACGAAAACCCGCGCAATGTCGGAAGCTTCGACAAGGATGATGACACTGTCGGCACAGGAATGGTAGGCGCTCCGGCCTGTGGCGATGTGATGCGTCTGCAAATCAAGGTCAACGCCGACGGAATGATTGAAGATGCCCGTTTCAAAACCTATGGCTGCGGATCGGCAATCGCATCCAGTTCACTGGTCACAGAATGGGTAAAAGGCAAAACACTGGATGAAGCGCTGAAAATCAAGAATTCCGAGATAGCGGATGAACTGGCCCTTCCTCCTGTCAAAATCCACTGTTCCATTCTGGCGGAAGATGCGATCAAGGCGGCTGTCGACGATTATCAGAAACGACAGGAAAAAAAGAACAAACTCAAATGACGCAGGAAATGACATGGCAATTACACTGACTGAAAAAGCGGCCAATCACATCACCCGTTTTCTCGAACGACGGGGAAAGGGCATCGGGCTACGATTCGGCGTACAGACAACCGGCTGTTCCGGCATGTCTTACAAACTGGAATATGTTGACGAACCCCAAGCCGACGACAGGATTTTCGAATCCAACGGCGTCAGGATTTTCGTCGATCCGAAAAGTCTTCCTTATCTTGACGGTACGGAACTGGATTATGCACGCGAAGGTCTGAACGAAGGATTCAGGTTCTCGAATCCGAACGTAAAAGATACCTGTGGCTGCGGAAACAGTTTCAAGGTCTGATTCTGTCCGGCACATTCCATTATGCAGAATTATTTCGAGTTTTTTAACCTGCCTGAACAATTTGCGATCGATTTACAGGGACTGGATCAGGCCTACAAGAAAATTCAGAGGCTGGTTCATCCCGATCGTTTTGTCACCGCCACCGAAGCGGAAAAACGGACGGCCATGCAATGGGCCGCCATGGCCAATGACGCTTACCGGACTCTTGGCGATCCGGTCAGACGAAGCGCTTATCTCTGCGAGCTGAACGGATATCATGTGCGGAAAGAAACGCATGTATCAATGGATCCGGAATTTTTGATGCAACAACTGGAATGGCGTGAACTGCTGCAGGAAGCCCGTGAAACGGGAAACAGGCCAATGCTCGAAAAACTGGCGGAACAACAACTTCACGTACGCCAAAAGCAAATGGAAGTTGTTGAAAACTCGCTGAACCGGCGCCAGTACGAAAATGCTGCGCAGGAAATCCGGAAAATGATGTTCCTCGAAAAATTCGGAAAGGAAATCGGCCAGGCTTTTGATGAACTCGATTCCAAACACTGAAAATGGCACTTCTCCAAATTGCAGAACCGGGCATGTCTGTCGCGCCACACCAGTTCCGTCTGGCTGTCGGTATCGATCTGGGTACGACGCATTCGCTGGTGGCGACAGTTCGCAACAGTATCCCGGAAGTACTGGAAGACGAATCACAGCGTCCGTTGCTGCCTTCAGTCGTCCGCTATTTCCCCGATGGTCATACCGAAGTAGGCTATGAGGCCAAACTGGCACAGAACCGCGATCCGAAAAACACGATCGCCTCCGTCAAACGCCTGATGGGAAGAGGCCTGAAAGACATTGCCAACAGGGAAAGCCTGCCATACCAGTTTGTCGACACCCCAGGCATGGTACGAATCGAAACGACTGCCGGACAGAAAAGTCCTGTCGAAGTTTCCGCCGAAATCCTGTCTGTTTTGAAACATCGTGCCGAAGAAGCGTTTGATGAACCGCTGGCTGGAGCAGTCATTACCGTTCCGGCCTATTTTGACGATGCACAGCGTCAGGCGACCAAGGATGCAGCGAAACTGGCAGGAATCCATGTCCTCCGCCTTTTAAGCGAACCAACTGCGGCAGCGATTGCCTATGGTCTCGATAACGCGTCAGAAGGAATTTACGCCGCCTACGATCTTGGTGGCGGGACATTCGATATATCCATCCTCAAACTGAATAAAGGCGTTTTCGAAGTATTGGCCACGGGAGGCGATTCACGACTCGGCGGGGATGATTTCGATCACCGGATCTTTTGCTGGATTATTGAAAAAGCCCATCTGAAACCGCTTTCTGCCGAAGATACCCAGCTTTTGATGACCAAGGCGCGTGAAGCAAAAGAACGGCTTTCCGCACGTGCCCGGGTTACAGTCAACACCCTGCTTTCTTCGGGAGAGAAAATCAATCTGGAACTGACAGCAAAAGTATTCGAACAAATGACGCATCCGCTTGTCTGTCGAACCATGCAGCAAGTCAAAAAAACCATACGCGATGCAGGTATCTCCATTCACGATATCAATGGAATCATCCTGATCGGAGGTGCGACACGCATGCCCCATGTCCGCAGGCAGATCCAGAAACTGTTCGGAAAAAAACCGCATGCCACAATCGATCCTGAAAAGGTTGTCGCACTTGGCGCTGCCATGCAGGCCAATCTTCTGGCGGGAAACCGTGCCCCGGGAGACGACTGGCTGCTGCTCGACGTCACTCCTCTTTCCCTCGGTATTGAAACCATGGGAGGACTGGTTGAAAAAATCATTCCGCGCAACTCGACTATTCCATGCACTTATGCGCAGGAATTCACGACCTTCAAAGACGGACAAACGGCATTGGCCATTCATGTCCTGCAAGGAGAACGGGAACTCGTCGATGACTGTCGTTCTCTGGCCCGTTTTGAATTGCGTGGCATTCCCCCTATGGCGGCAGGTGTCCCTCGCATCCGTATCACCTTTCAGGTCGATGCGGATGGGTTGCTTTCCGTTTCCGCCCGCGAAACCCATTCGGGGACGGAAGCATCCATAACCGTCAAACCTTCCTACGGTCTGACCGACAAGGAAATCGCCGCCATGCTGGAAGAGTCGGGAAAAAATGCTGAAACCGATATGCAGGAACGTGCCTTGAGAGAAGAGCGGGTTGAGGCCGAACGGACGATTCAGGCAACCGAAACCGCACTGGAAACCGATGGCGACCTCCTGAACGAAACGGAACGTACCGTAATAAAAGCCCTGATCGCCGCAACTCGTGAAACACTGCAAGGACATTCCGTTTCCGCCATTCATGAAGCGATCGAGGCATTATCCAGAGGTACGGAAAACTTTGCAGCCAAACGTATGAACCGAAGTATAAAAAAAGCATTGTCGGGCAAAACTGTCAACAATGTCATCTGATCCTGTTCCAGAATAAACATGCCGAAAATCACTGTATTGCCACATAACGTACTTTGTCCTGAAGGCGCCACTTTCGAAGCCCCTGCAGGTGAATCGATCTGCGACGCCCTGTTGGACAATCACATCGAAATAGAACATGCCTGCGGAAAATGCGGTGCCTGCAGTACCTGCCATGTCATTGTCCGCAAAGGTTTCGATTCACTATCGAAAATGAGCGAAAAGGAAGAAGACATGCTGGACAGGGCATGGGGACTTGAAGCTAATTCCCGGCTTTCCTGTCAGGCAAAAATCGGCAACGAAGATCTGACGGTCGAAATACCCAGATATACCATCAACCTCGTCAGTGAAAACCGCTGACATTCAGACAGGCACGACAAATATGAAATGGTCCGATACCCGACGAATTGCAGAAGAACTGGTCGATCGCTATCCCGATACCGATCCGCTAAGTATCCGGTTCACGGATTTGCATGACTGGATCTGCCAGCTGGACGGATTCGACGATGATCCGAACCGGTCCAATGAAAAAATCCTTGAAGCCATTCTGATGGCATGGATAAAGGAAGCGGAAGACTGATACCCTTTCAACGCCAGAAACGATCAGCGTCTGTTCTGTTTCAGGATCTTCTGCTGCTCCCGTTGCCAGTCACGCGCTTTTTCGGTCTCACGTTTGTCATATTGTTTTTTGCCCTTGGCCAGTCCGATTTCACATTTGACGCGGCCTTTTGAAAAGTGCAGATTAAGCGGTACCAGTGTATAACCGGCCCGTTCCACTTTTCCGATCAGCTTGCTGATCTCGGACGCATGCATCAACAGCTTCCTGTTTCTTACCGGATCCGGTTTGACATGGGTCGATGCAGTAGGCAAAGGACTGATGTGGGAACCAAACAGAAAAATTTCACCCGACTTGACAATGACATACGCCTCTTTGAGCTGCACTCTTCCGGCCCGAATGGATTTCACCTCCCAGCCTTCCAGAGCCATCCCTGCTTCAAAGCGTTCTTCAATGAAATAATCATGAAAAGCTTTCTTGTTATCGGCAATAGTCATAAATTAACTGGCATCCTTGTATAAAATAGCGATTTTATCAAAACCATTCAGCTCCGATGACAATCGTACACAAATCGGTATTGCTCAACTACACTGCAGAACAAATGTATACACTGGTCGAAAACATGGAAAGTTATCCGTCTTTTCTTCCCTGGTGCAACAGTGTCGATGTTTGCAGAGACGATGTCAACCATACTGCAATCGCGACAATCTCACTGAATTTCTGCGGTATCAAACAGAGTTTCACCACCTGCAATACCAATACCGCGCCGACATCCATTCAGATGAAACTGGTTCGCGGACCATTCAGCAAACTGGACGGCCGATGGACATTCACTGCGTTAAATGAACGTCAATGCCGTGTCGAGTTACACCTGAATTATGATTTTTCCCATTTTTTTCTCGAAAAACTGGTCGGTCCGGTATTCGACATTGTGTCAAACAGTCTCGTCGATTCTTTCTGCGAACGGGCAAAAAAAATATATGGATAATACGGAACGTTTCATACCCGTTCAGATCTGCTATGCCGAACCGGAAAACGAGATTCTGATTGACCTCGAAGTCCCGGAAAACACAAGGCTGATAGACGCGCTCAACCTGAGCGGGATTGAAAAAAAACTGCCTTTGGCGGTAAAAGAAGACAATATAGGTATCTTCGGAAAGAAAAAAAAGTTCGATACCTTACTGAAAGCCAACGATCGAATTGAAATCTATCGTCCACTGGAAAATTCTCCCCAGGAAACCCGGCGTCGAAGACTTCAGAACATCGAATACAAATAACACTTCAGTTTCAGATCATGCCATGTTTCACAGAACATAGCGCAATTCACTCGCCTTGCAGAAAGCCGGATTTGTCCGTCATGCCTTTCAAAAGACCCGGTTCATTTCATCTTTTCCAAAAAACCGCGAATACAGACTTGTAAAATCCCGTATCCAACCCGAACAGACAATCCAGCCGGTTTTCCATTTCCAGCAAAAGCGCTTTTCCACCTTTTTGTCATTCATGGAAAATTCAACCCGCACAATTTTGATGGAAACACTTTTGACAGATTATCCCTCTTCATCAGAAAGCATGTCTTCGGACATGGCGGAACCATACCGTTTTTCCCACCGTTACCACACAGGCACAGACTCTTGGCATCCATACCTGCCGCAAGTCAATTTACCCGGCCCGGATACTTTTCCCTTTTATATTCAAAGAATTACAGCACCCCTGGACCCGAGCTATTTCCAAGGCGACACCACATGATTTCAAACCAACGCCCCGGGGAAAAACGGAAAAAGCGATACCGGCGAGAATTCAACCATCAGAAAAATGAACAAACAACAGATATGCCGAATGTTTCAGGCCCTGAAACCGCCGCCATGCTCAACCACAGCGAACAGACGCCGAATGTGACTAACGCCAGTATTCCGGAATTTCATCCTGTACCGGTGGCTGAGCAACTTTTTCAGGTTGTCTGACAGGGGGGTCCACAACCACATCCTGTTTTACCGTTTCATCTGCCAGACTGGTAAGACGGCGTCTGGATCTTGCTTTCTCTGCCAGCGCCCGTTTCCTTTCCTCAGGCAACTGCTGATATTCCTTCCATTTTTCCGTCTTTTTCACCGGATTCAGCTTTTTGAAACCCAGAAAATTCTGGCGTGCCATCCGACGCTGCTCCGGTGTCAGATTCAGCCAGTCACGGATATGATTCTGAAACCGCTGCTTTTCTTCAGGAGACATTTTCTCCATTTTACCGGCGACTTCAAGCCATTTCCTTTTCTGGGCAGCGCTTAATCCGTTCCACTCACTTTCAAGCGGTGCCAACAATTTTTTCCGGGATGCCGACAGACTTTCCCAGGATTCTCCCGAATGAACCGTCTCCGCTTCCTTTTCCATTCCCAAAAGCCCCCTGAGATTATTCAGAGGCAATACGGTATAAACCACCCCAACTGCGACGACAATCGCAATCACAACAGCCGATATCCATAAAGATACCGGCTTCTTCTTGCCTGGACGGTTCATTCGGTCCATCAACTATACCCCGGTAGTGGCCCTGTCCGCAACAAAAGCCCTGAAACCGCTATCGGCATAAGCAGAGGGAGGCAATTCATCCGAAAGCACCGCAATATCAATATCGGCGATTTCCCTTATCTGGCGCTGCTGCTCATGGTGGAAAATGCCAGCCATACCGATTGCCAGCGCAAGAACAGGCAAAGTCATTCCCAGTTTTCCCACCCATGACATACTGCCGGAAAGATAACTGCCTGTCCCGGCAAATACCTGCTGAAAAACACTGATATAAACCGGAGCGCTTTTTTTCTTCCGGCTTACAGCCAGCCGACGGGCCTGTTCCAGCCGCTGTGTAATACTCTCCGGCATTTCTTCCAGTTTCTCATTCAAGGCATGGCGCACCTTGTAAGCAAAATTTTCTTCATTCATATTCATAACTCCACTCCCCTTGCCTTGAGGGCCTTTGCCAGTGCATGCGTCGCACGCGAACAATGTGTCTTGACACTCCCGACAGAGCAATTCATCGCTTCCGCCGTTTCGGCAACATCCATATCATTCCAGTAACGCATGAGGAATGCTTCCCGTTGACGTACAGGCAATTTTTCGATTTCTTCTTCGATAATAGTCAATATTTCCGCTCTTTCAAGCTTGTCAGCGGATGATTCCACAATTTCCCTGTTTTCATCTCCCTGATAGACTTCAAGAACATCGAAATCATCGCCATCCTGATTCATCGACATACTTGAAAAAAGACTGACCCACGTATTTCTGACCTTTTCACGGCGAAAGAAATCACTGATAGTATTTTGCAGGATACGCTGGAACAGCATCGGCAATTCCGATACCGGTCTGTCCCCGTATTTTTCGGCAAGTTTGATCATCGCATCCTGAACGATATCAAGCGCCGATTCGTCCCGCCGAACAGCATAGGCAGCCTGTTTGAATGCCCGCTTTTCAACACTTGCGAGAAAATCAGATAATTCTTTGTCTGTTGCCATTCGAATCGGCAGAAAATTCAGCCCTGCAAAATTAAAAAACACAGTCCCCGACTGTGTCAAACAGGTGCAAATGCTAGCAAAGATAGACCTGCTTGTGCAGATAGTAGTGTAAAATTACCCACTTTATACAATTGCTGAAGTATTGTACATTTGTAATTGAGTAGCGCTTGATCAAAATGTCGCAGGCGATTAGCTGCTACCGCCATTTTACCCCATGGCGGACGGTTTTCTCACATGGTGCTCATAATGCCGCCTGTCGTGAAGACATGCTTTGCTGTTTTGAAAGCTGTTTGCTCTGACCCGTATCACAAGTACGAGAAATTGTGCTTATTTTTCAATTTTCGAAATAAAATAAGAAAGATTGTCTCTTGCAATTTCAATTTCGTCAGGAAAGAGCATCCGATCAATTTCCAGTGGACCTTGAAAGGAAAGAAGTATGAGTTTAGAAATGACAGGCTCCGATATATTAGTCAGGAGTCTGGCCGAAGAAGGAGTAGAGCACGTTTTCGGTTACCCGGGTGGTTCCGTTCTCTATATTTACGACGCGATCTACAAACAGGACAAATTCAAGCACATTCTTGTCCGGCATGAACAGGCTGCCGTTCATGCCGCCGATGCTTATGCAAGAAGCTCCGGAAAAGTCGGTGTTGCACTGGTCACTTCGGGACCAGGAGTCACAAATGCCATTACAGGTCTTGCAACTGCTTACATGGATTCCATTCCGCTCGTACTGATCAGCGGACAGGTTGCAACTCATGCCATCGGTTCCGATGCATTCCAGGAATGTGATGCTGTCGGAATCACAAGGCCATGTGTCAAACACAATTTTCTCGTCAAGGACGTCAAGGATCTTGCTGTCACCATCAAAAAAGCCTTTTACATCGCCTCGACAGGCCGTCCGGGTCCGGTTCTGATTGATATTCCCAAGGACGTCAGCATGCAGTCCTGCATTTTCGATTATCCGAAAGAAATCGAAATGCGTTCCTACAAACCGATCGACAAGGGACATACAGGACAGATACGCAAAGCGGTCCAGATGATGCTTCAGGCAGAACGTCCTCTGGTCTATGCAGGTGGCGGCGCCATTCTTTCCGACTCGGCTCCTGAACTGAACCAGCTTGTTGACCGGCTCGGAGTACCGTGTGTCAATACTTTGCAGGGATTGGGTTCCTACCGTGCGTCCAGTGAAAAATATATCGGTATGCCCGGTATGCATGGCATGTATGAAGCCAACATGGCCATGCAGCATTGCGATGTCCTGATTGCTGTCGGGGCCCGTTTTGACGACCGTGTCATCGGCAACCCGGATCATTTTTCCAGAGTCGACCGCAAAATCATCCATATCGATATTGATCCATCCTCCATTTCCAAACGGGTCAAGGTCGATATCCCGATCGTCGGCAACGTCAAGGACGTTCTGCAGGAAATGCTGGCCCAGCTCGATACGGCGCCATCCGGTTCGATCAACCCGCAGGCACTGGCTCCCTGGTGGAAACAGATCAATGAGTGGCGCAAGAAAAACTGCCTGAAATACGAGCAATCCGACCAGATTATCAAACCCCAGTTCGTCATCGAAAAACTGTGGGATGTCACCAAGGGCGACGCCTATATCGCTTCCGATGTCGGACAGCACCAGATGTGGGCTGCCCAGTACTATCCCTTCGACAAGCCCCGTCGCTGGCTCAATTCCGGCGGTCTGGGAACCATGGGGGTAGGACTGCCCTATGCCATGGGTATCCAGATGGCCAATCCGGGTGCTACCGTTGCCTGTATCACCGGAGAAGGTTCCATCCAGATGAATATTCAGGAACTGGCGACCTGCAAACAATACAACCTGACTCCGAAAATCATCATGCTGAACAACGGAGTGCTTGGAATGGTCCGTCAGTGGCAACGTCTGGATTACGAGTCCCGTTATTCGGAAACATATGTCGCATCCCTTCCCGATTTCAACAAGCTCGCCGAAGCATACGGTCATGTCGGATTCAAGATCGAAAAACCGGCGGATGTGGAAGGTGCCCTGAGAGAAGCCTTCTCCATGAAAGACAAACTGGTATTCCTGAATTTCCTGACGGATTCCACCGAAAACGTCTGGCCCATGGTCAAGGCCGGCAAGGGCCTGACTGAAATGCTCATGAGCCTGGAGGACAAATAACATGCGACACATTATTTCAGTTCTTTTGGAAAATGAAGCAGGCGCACTTGCACGCGTCGTCGGCCTGTTTGCCGCACGCGGATACAATATCGAAACCCTGAATGTCGCGCCAACGGAAGACCCGACCCTGTCGCGCATGACGATTGTCACGATCGGATCAGAGGCTGTCATCGAACAGATCACGAAGCATCTGAACAGACTCATCGAAGTCGTCAAGGTCGTCGATCTGACGGACGGTTATTTTGTGGAACGCGAAATGATGCTGATCAAGATCCGTGCCGTCGGCAAGGAACGGGAAGAAATCAAGCGAACGACCGATATTTTCCGCGGAAGAATCATCGACGTCAGCGATCGGGCCTATACTGTTGAATTAACCGGCGACAAAGCCAAACTGGATGCTTTTATCGAATCAATCGACCGGACAGCCATTTTGGAAACAGTCCGTTCCGGCGGTTCCGGAATCGGACGTGGCGAACGCATCCTGAAAGTTTAACCGGTCGTATTTTTACCATTTGGATTAGGAATCATAATGAACGTTTTTTACGATAAAGACTGTGATTTGTCTTTGATTAAAGGAAAAAAAGTGGCCATCATCGGTTATGGCTCACAGGGACATGCCCATGCACTGAATCTGCATGACTCAGGCGTCGATGTGACGGTCGGCCTTCGCAAGGGCGGCAATTCCTGGGGAAAAGCCGAAAACGCCGGTCTGAAAGTCAAAGAAGTCAAGGAAGCCGTAAAGGACGCCGACGTCATCATGATGTTGCTGCCCGATGAAAATATTCCTGAAGTCTATAACGAAAGTGTCGCTCCGGTTGCCAAACAGGGTGCCGTTCTGGCTTTTGCCCATGGATTCAATGTCCATTACGGTCAGGTCATTCCCCGTGCCGATTTCGATGTCATCATGATTGCTCCGAAAGCGCCAGGCCACACCGTCCGCAGTACCTACACACAGGGAGGCGGCGTTCCCCAGCTGATCGCCGTTTATCAGGACAAATCCGGAAAAGCCCGCGATATCGCCCTTTCCTACGCCATGGCGAACGGGGGGGGACGTGCCGGCATTATCCAGACGACATTCCGTGAAGAAACCGAAACCGACCTGTTTGGCGAACAGGCTGTTTTGTGCGGTGGTGCAGTTGAACTGATCAAGGCCGGTTTTGAAACGCTGGTCGAAGCCGGTTACGCGCCTGAAATGGCTTACTTCGAATGCTGCCATGAACTGAAACTGATCGTTGACCTGATCCATGAAGGTGGTATTGGCAACATGAATTATTCCATCTCCAACAACGCCGAATATGGTGAATATGTTACTGGTCCAAAAGTCATTACGGAACAGAGCAAAAACGCCATGCGTCAGGCTCTGAAAGACATTCAGACCGGTGAATACGCAAAGAGCTTCATTCTGGAAAACAAGGCTGGTGCCCCGACTTTGCTGTCCCGTCGCCGGTTGACAGCCGAACATCAGATTGAACAGGTTGGAGGCCGTCTGCGTTCCATGATGCCTTGGCTTGCGAAAAACAAACTGGTTGATCAGAGCAAAAACTGATTTTACCGGCGAAATATCCCGAAAAAGAGCGCTTTCAGCGCTCTTTTTTGCTTCCGGTCCAACAGCCGCATTAAAATGGAAATTTGCCTCGCCAAAACTTTTAATAATAATCCTGAAACAGCTGCGCAAACGCCTATGACGCCACCACAAAAACGAGTCTCCTCTGTCCCGACGACAACTCCGGAAACCGCCAGACAGACACCGATGATGCAACAGTATCTCCGGATCAAGGCCCAACACCCGGATATGCTTCTTTTATATCGTATGGGGGATTTTTACGAGCTGTTTTTCGATGATGCCGTCACGGCATCGCAAATCCTGGGTATTACGCTGACACAAAGAGCGTCCACAGGGAAAAATGTGGCAATGGCGGGTATTCCATTCCATGCCCTCGACCAATATCTCTCAAAACTGATCGCAACAGGCGAATCCGTCGCCATTTGCGAGCAAATCGGTGATCCTGCTACCAGCAAAGGACCGGTAGAACGCAAAGTCGTCCGCATCGTGACCCCGGGAACCCTGACCGATTCAAACCTCTTGCCTGAAAAGGCCAATCGTCCGTTACTGGCCATCAACTGCCAGAAAAACCGGAAACAATGGATTCTCGGACTGGCGTGGTTATCGTTATCGAGCGGTTCACTAAAGCTGTTTGAAACCACCGTTGACGAAAAAAACCTTCAGGGCCGCCTGCAACAGGAAATCGAGAGAATCGGCGCCGCTGAAATTCTGGTTCCGGACGGCTTCGACAAAACATGGCTGACCGGATTCTCTGCCCGTATCGTCACCGTACCGGAATGGCATTTTGATCAGAACAACGGCAAAAAAGAACTGCTTGAACAACTTCAGGTCATATCGCTGGATGGTTTCGGCGCTTCCGGTCTGAATCCGGCCTTCGGAGCTGTCGGCGCCATCCTGAACTACGCGCATTCCACCCAATCGCAAAATCTCCAGCATATCAGGACACTGGCGGTGGAAACGGAAGACGATTACATCACGATGGATGCCATGACCAGACGCAATCTGGAACTGACCGAGCCGATTCGTGCCGATAGCGGACGCAACCAGTCTCCCACACTTCTGGCCGAACTGGATCACTGCAGAACGACTATGGGATCGCGCCTTCTCCGGCACTGGCTGCACCATGCCAGCCGTAACCAGTCTATCGCACGCGCTCGTCAGGCGACCATTACCGCTCTGCTTGATGCCAGTGTTATTGAAGGATTGCGCAACACGCTCGCCAATATTCCCGATATAGAACGGATTGTATCCAGAATAGCGCTCTATTCAGCCCGGCCACGTGATCTTTCCGCCCTTCGTTCGGGTCTGCAACAATTACCCGGCCTGCGTTCCTATCTGGATCAATGTATTATGGAAGATGGTACCTCGCTTCTGAGAGAAATGCATCAGAATCTGGCGGTTCCCCGATCCTGTCTGGATCTGCTGGAACATGCCATCAGCGATGAACCCTCGGCGATGATTCGTGAGGGAGGTGTAATCGCTGCGGGATTCAGCGCCGAACTGGATGAATTGCGGGCTCTTGCAGAAAACGCCGGCCAGTTTCTGGTTGAATTGGAAACCCGTGAGAGAACCCGGACCGGCATAGCCAATCTGAGAGTCGAGTACAATCGGGTACACGGATTTTACATCGAGGTCACCCAGGGACAGGTTTCGAAAGTACCCGACGATTATCGCCGCAGGCAAACGCTCAAGAATACGGAACGTTACATTACGCCCGAACTGAAAGCCTTCGAGGACAAAGTACTTTCTGCCCGTGAAAGAGCCCTGGCGCTTGAAAAAACACTTTACGAACAGGTATTGCAGGACCTGACGTCCTACATCGCTCCATTGCAATTGATCGCCCGAAACACCGCCCAGCTGGATGTTTTGTCTTCACTAGCATTTCATGCCGGGAAACAGAACTGGGTAAAACCCGACCTGATTGACGAACCGGTCATCCAAATCACCCAGGGACGACATGCTGTCATAGAAAGCAGGATTGAACGTTTCATCGCCAATGATTGCGATCTGTCCGGCAACAAGAAATTTCTGTTGATTACCGGCCCCAATATGGGCGGCAAATCAACCTACATGAGACAAACGGCACTGATTGTATTGCTGGCATACATCGGCAGTTTCATCCCTGCGGACCAGGCCGTTATCGGTCCGGTCGACCGTATCTTTACACGAATCGGCGCGGCGGACGATCTGGCAGGTGGACGCTCGACATTCATGGTCGAAATGACCGAAGCTGCCGCCATCCTGAATGGAGCCACAGAACAGTCGCTGGTTCTGATGGATGAAATCGGTCGCGGGACATCCACATTCGATGGACTGGCGCTGGCCTGGGCCATTGCTCACCATCTGATTGAAAACAACAAAAGCTTCACGCTTTTTGCAACCCATTACTTTGAACTGACCCAATTACCCGAAACATGTCCGACAGCGGCCAATGTTCATTTATCTGCGGTCGAGCACAAAGACAGCATCGTTTTTCTGCATTCCGTCGAACCCGGACCTGCCTCACAAAGTTATGGACTCCAGGTCGCCAAACTGGCCGGTGTACCGTCTCCAGTCATTCGGGTCGCCCGGAAACATCTGGCGGAACTGGAATCCCATTTCATCCCGGACCGCAATCAGCTTAATCTGTTTTCGTACTCTTCGGCTGACACGGAAAGAGACGAACAAAACGATCAGGATTCACGTTTTCTGCAGGTAATCGAATCACTTGATGAACTGGATCCGGATTCCCTGTCTCCTCGTGATGCGCTGGATCTGTTGTATGAATTGAAAAAACAATTAAAATCCCTGGAGTAACCCGTCCGGATATCCAATCCCGTGAACCGGGGCGATCCCGGAACGGAATTACATTTTTGTACTTTTCATTTGAATTGCCATGAGAAAATGGATCATCAGCCTTCCGCTGATCGCCACAACCATTATCCCGGTTCACGCAGCATCCCCCAATGCATCCACGGATTCGTTCTATTTTGTGGCAATGGATCAACCTATACGCGACAATGCGAATGTACTGAAAAAAGCGTTCAGCAAACTTGGCCATATTCGTCCTGCATTCGCTATTGTCAATGGCATCAAATCAGATTCGGAATCTTGCAGCGACGAACTGTATATCGAAAGAAAAAACCTTGCCAATAACAGTCATGTCCCGACCATCATTTCAGTAACCAATGGCGACTGGGTCAACTGCAAGAACAGCAAAAGCGAATCTGTCGCCATCGAAAGACTGATACGGTTAAAAGAGATTTTCTTTGAAAACAGGTACTCACTGGGCAACAAGCCTCTCGAACTGACCAGACAATCACTCGGCAACCGGTTTCCCAATTACCCTGAAAATGCCTACTGGCACATGAATTCCATTCTTTTTGCCACCATACATATGCCGTCGGACAACAATCACTATATTGTTGCAGCCGGACGAAATGACGAATTCGAGGACAGGGCCATTGCCAACAGAAACTGGCTGGACCGTCTTTTCCGGATAGCATCCCGCCATCATGACAAGGGCATTGTACTGATCAGTGATGGAAATCCATTCTCACCCGGCGTTAAAAACAGACAAAACATTACGACACGGGACGGTTTTTACGAAATCAGACAAAAACTGAACAACCTTGCAACACATTATCCCGGACGTGTACTGTTCATTCATGGTCACGGCACCGCCTCTCCGACGGAAATCATCTGGAAAGGCCGGCTTGGAACATTGGGGTTACATCCGGACTGGACACGTATCGATATCAATCTCCATACACAAACGATATTCAAAGCCGGGCCGGCTTTCCGCAAAATTCCGCGAACAGCAAAAACGTCTAGACAGAAGAGAAAATGAACTCGCTGACCAGTCTGAGTATATCCTCTCCCCACATAGACAGCCGTTTGCTTCCGATGCCGGAAATCTGCAGCAACTCATCCGCCGTTTCCGGCTTGGCAATTGCAATCTCGCGTAAAGCCGAATCCTGCAAAATGACATAGGCAGGCAAATTCTGCTGACGTGCAACCTCCATACGCCACCATTTCAGACGCTCAAACAATTTCTGTTCGCGAAGTGGCAAGGCCAGCCGGGAATGTCTCTCGGCCGATTTCGTTTTATGTCTTCTATCCGGTTTGACATAGGGACGCAACAGAACCGTTTTCTCACCTTTCAAAACCGGCCGTGCCCACTCGGTCAGTTTCAACGCATTGAATGCCTCATAATCGACAAAAACATATTGTGCGGCAATAGCCTGTCGCAAAATGGAACGCCACTCAGCCTCACTTCGAGTGGCTCCGATTCCGAACGTGGAGAGACGATCGTGCCCCCATTGCAACACCTTTTCCGAACTGATCCCTCTCAATACGTCAATAACATGAGCGGAACCGAAACGCTGCCCGACCCGGTAAATCGCCGAAAGCAGCTTTTGCATATCCTGTGTACCGTCCTTTGCGACCGGTGGAGACAGACAAATATCGCAATTGCCACACGGAGAAGATGTTTCACCGAAATATTCCAGTAAACGCACGCGCCGGCAAGTCAGTGATTCACAGAAACCAAGCAGTGCATCCAGTTTGCCGATCTGAATTTGTCTGTGTGCCATATCGGCACTCGATTCATCGATCATACGCCGTTGCTGCACCACATCCTGCAGGCCATACGTCATCCATGCCGTTGCCGGATTTCCATCCCGTCCGGCCCGTCCGGTTTCCTGATAATAGCCTTCCATGCTTTTCGGCAAATCAAGATGGGCGACGAACCGGACATCCGGTTTGTCTATTCCCATACCAAACGCAATCGTCGCGACCATGACAATGCCGTCTTCTCTCAAAAACCGGGCCTGATTTTCAGCGCGTACCGAATGATCAAGACCTGCATGATAAGCCAGCGCGTTGATCCCCTGTTCAGACAGAAAATCGACGGTTTCCTCGACTTTCCGGCGCGACAGACAATACACGATCCCCGCATCGTTGCGATATTCGGTCATAATGAAATCCAGTAACTGCCGACGTGCGTTATTTTTCTCGACAATACAATAGCGGATATTCGGCCGGTCGAAAGAGGAAACGAACTGTCGTGAATGGTCCAGTTTCAATCGGCTGACAATCTCTTCCCGTGTATGTCCATCTGCCGTCGCGGTAAGCGCCACACGGGGCACATCGGGAAAATATTCATGCAGAACCGATAACTGGATGTATTCCGGTCTGAAATCATGCCCCCACTGGGAAACGCAATGCGCCTCATCAATGGCGAAAAGAGCGATTCGGGCTTTTTGCAGCCAGTTCAGGCAATGTGGCGTTACCAGCCTTTCCGGAGCGATATAAACCAGATCAAGTTCATTATGCAAAACAGCCTGCTCGACCCTGACCACTTCTTCATAAGATTGCGTGGAATTCAAATAGGCTGCCCGGACACCGGCAGTTTCCAGAGCATCGACCTGATCCTGCATTAATGCAATCAGCGGCGAAACCACTATTCCGACCCCTTCCCGGATCAGGGCCGGAATCTGATAACACAGCGATTTTCCACCACCTGTAGGCATGAGAACAAGCGCATCATGCCCTGACGAGACATGTTCTATGATCGCTTCCTGCTGTCCCCTGAAAGCGCCATAACCGAAAACCGTCTGCAAAATTTCCCGTGCTCGCGACCGGACATCCGGAACCGGTTTTTCACTGTTCATACCGGACATGGCAATGCGACCTGGCCCCCTTACTCTGCCCAGACAATCCAGCCATAGTGAGCACTAACGAGCACGAAAATTCCAAAAGCGATTCGGTACCAGGCGAAAGGAATGAAATTATGTGAACTGATATAACGCAAAAGCCAGCGAACACAGAAAAAAGCCGAAATGAACGCGGAAACCGTACCGATCGTAAATAACGGAATATCCGAAGATACAAGAAGAGCACGTTCCTTGAAAATGGAATATGCGGCTGCACCGAACAACGTAGGCATGGCCAGGAAAAACGAAAATTCTGTCGCCGCTTTTCTGGATAAACCGAACAGCATACCGCCGATAATTGTCGCCCCGGAACGGCTTGTTCCCGGAATCAGGGCAAAAGCCTGGGCACATCCGACCTTGAATGCATCGATGACCGTCATGTCATCGACTGACTCCACTCTTGCGACCGGATTCTTTTCATTTTTCCGCTCCACGAAAATGATGAGCAATCCGCCCACGATAAAAGCGGCAGCAACCGGTGCCGGATAAAAAAGAAAATCCTGAATGGCACGGCTGAACAGAACACCCAGTATCGCTGCCGGTAAAAAAGCGACGACCAGATTGACAACAAATTTGCGATCTCTGGAATTGGTAAACATTCCTCTGATCACACTGTGTATTTTATGACGATATACCCAGACAACCGACAACATGGCGCCAGACTGGATGGCGATTGAAAAAACCTTGACGTTATTGCCGGTAAAGTCGAGAAGACTGCCGGCCAGAATAAGATGGCCGGTCGAGGAAATGGGAAGGAATTCTGTACAGCCTTCTACAATTCCCATAATGAAGGCTTTAAATGCCAAAATAAAATCCATGAAAACGCCAGTTCGTGGTTAAGTCAAAAAACAATCAAGCCGTCTTGCCGCCGGTACACTCATCATATACCAGAGCGAGAGCTTGGAGTGCCCGCAATCATACTCGAAAAAATTCCGTTCACGAAAAATATTTATCCCGCCTGAAACGATACAGCCTTTCCAATGCGGATTATCCGCTCACTCCGGATTTGACAAACCGATTTTTTTCAAGAAAACGCGACTGTTATTTTCACATTATTTCATTTGTAACAAGTTATTGAATCCGATACGACCCCACTCGGAAAATACTAAATTCATATCATGATTCAGACTGATTTAATCGTTATACTTTCGATCGCCCGTCAAAACAAAAAAGCACAGAACATCATGGCGTCCGGCCATACACCAGAAAATTTGTATAAAACAGTAATGAGAACAGACTTATGAACATTTCCGATAAAACAAGAACATTCCGAAATCCCAAAGTCTGGATACCTGTGTCGGCCGTTATCGTACTGATTCTGGCATCCCTTGTCTTCTGGATAACGACACGCGAAGACGATGTCACATACATGACAGAAAAAGTCCGGACAGGCAATATCAGCCAGGTTGTCGAAGCGACCGGAGAAGTGGCGGCAGTCAATCTGGTCAGTGTCGGTGCACAGGTATCCGGCCAGATCAAAAAGCTTTATGTCGTTCTGGGGCAGGAAGTCAAACAAGGCGAAATGATTGCCGAAATCGATTCCCAGACACAGGAAAACACACTCAACACCGATAAGGCCAAACTGGACAACTACAAGGCCCAGCTCGAGGCAAGAAAAATTATCCTGGCGATTTCCAGAAAACAATATAACCGTGAACGCATCCTGATAAAAACGAATTCGACATCACAACAAAATCTCGAAAACGCCCGGGATGCCTATGCCACGGCCAAAGCCAATGTCAATGAAATGGAATCATTGATCCGGCAAACCCAGATTGCCATCAACACAGACGAAACCAATCTGGGCTATACCAAAATCCGTGCACCGCTGAACGGCACCATTGTGTCCGTTCCAGTTGAAGAAGGCCAGACCGTCAACGCCAACCAGACGACACCGACGATCGTGCAGATCGCCAACCTGAACGATATGGAAATCGATATCGAAATTTCAGAAGGCGATATCACCAAGGTAAAACCCGGAATGAAAATCGACTACACCATTCTTTCGGAACCCAATACCGTATTTCATGCCAGACTGGATTCAATCGATCCGGGTTTGACAACACTGACCGACGGCAGTTATGACAAATCCAGTTCATCAACCTCTTCCAGTTCATCCAGTAACGAAGCCGTTTATTATTATGGTCGCGCCTATGTTGACAATCCTGAAGGCAAACTCCGAATCGGTATGCTGACACAGAATACCATTCATGTTTCTTCCGCCGAAAACGTTCTTATCGTACCCAGCATTACCATTTCTTCACAACAGGGCAAGCATTTCGTCCGTGTATTGACCGACAAAAAGAAAGTCGAAAAAAGAGAAGTCGAGACCGGAATTTCCGACGGTGTCTTCACTGAAATCAAATCCGGACTGAACGATGGCGAACAGGTCATATCTTCTGAAGTCAGCAAAGATGAACAGATCGGAGAAACGTCCCGAATGCGCAGGCCGAGGCTTTAAACATGAACATTATCGAATTGCGTGGTATCAACAAAGTTTACGGAACGGGTGAAAACCAGGTCCGTGTGCTAAAAGATGTCAATCTTGACATCGAATCCGGCGACTTCGTCGCTATCATCGGACAATCCGGTTCCGGGAAATCAACGCTGATGAATATCCTCGGTTGCCTAGATACGGCCAGTTCCGGCGATTACAAAATCGCAGGAGAAAACGTCGCAGGCATGACGCCGGACCAGCTTGCCGCCCTGCGAAGCCAGTATCTCGGGTTCATTTTCCAGAGATACAATTTGCTCTCCACATTAAACGCGGAAGAAAATGTCGAACTGCCCGCGATATATTCGGGCCTGAAACACCAGGAGAGGCAAACGAGAGCAGAAGAATTGCTCGCGAATCTTGATCTTGGAAACCGTATCGATCATTTGCCGTCCGAACTGTCCGGTGGCCAGCAGCAGCGGGTCAGTATCGCACGTGCCCTGATGAATGGCGGTGACATCATCCTTGCCGACGAACCGACGGGGGCGCTCGACTCAAAAAGCGGCGAGAATGTCATGGCCATTCTCAAAACGCTTAACGATAACGGCCATACCATCATTCTGGTCACCCATGACCAGAATGTAGCCAACTATGCCAACCGTGTCATCGAAATCAAAGATGGCACAATCATCGCGGACGAACGCAGGAAACCGAACAGAAACAGCAAACAGGAATACCATCCCAAGGAGGATAACCGCAATACCTTTGCCTATTTCAAGGACCAGTTCACCGAAGCATTCAGGATGTCCATACAGGCGATCAAGGCTCACAAAATGCGCTCGATCCTGACGATGTTGGGGATCATCATCGGTATTGCATCCGTTGTCTCCGTCGTTGCACTCGGAAAAGGATCGCAGGAAAAAATTCTGGCCGATATCAATTCAATGGGAACCAATACCATCGTTATCATGCCGGGTCACGGTTTTGGTGACCGCAACTCAAGCAAATACAAAACCCTGACGGTTCATGATTCGGATCTGCTGGCACGGCAGAGCTACGTCGACAGTGCAACTCCTGCCGTCAGCTCTTCCGGAACGCTGACCTGGCAAAACATCTCGGTTACGGCTCAATTGCAAGGCGTCGGGGAACAATATTTTGACGTCAAGGGACTCAAGTCCGAGGAAGGACGTTTTTTCAATCGCGAAGATGTCAAGAAGGGAAGCGCTGTTGTCGTGATCGACCAAAACACCAAAAACAAGCTCTTCCCCAATGGCGGCGATATCATCGGCAATACCATCATATTCAACCGTCAACCACTCAAAATCATTGGTATTTCCGAGAAACAGAATGCCAACTTCGGTCCATCCGATACACTGACGATGTGGTCTCCCTATACTGCCGTCATGAACCGCATCACCGGTGACCGCAACATTTCTTCTATCACTGTCAAAGTCAGGGACGACGTCAGCATGACCGCGGCAGAAAAAAACATCATCCGTTTTCTGACCGTCAAACATGGCAAGGAAGACTTCTTTACCGTCAATACGGACAGCATCCGGCAAACCATCGAAAGCACAACCGGAACCATGCGGCTGCTGATTTCCTGCATTGCGCTTATATCACTGGTTGTTGGAGGAATTGGCGTTATGAACATCATGCTGGTCTCGGTAACGGAACGGACTCGTGAAATCGGTATCCGGATGGCGGTCGGTGCACGAAGAAGCAGTGTACTGCAACAGTTCCTGATTGAAGCTGTCCTGATCTGTATCATTGGTGGATTTATCGGCATTCTGTTCGCTTTCGGTATCGGTCTCTTTTTCAGCATGTTCGTCAAGACATTTACCATGTCCTATTCCGCCGCCTCCATTATTCTTGCGCTGGCCTGTTCAACCCTGATTGGCGTTATTTTCGGATATATCCCTGCCCGGAACGCCTCTCGTCTCAACCCGGTGGATGCATTATGCGACTGATTCCCTGTGCCCTCTTCTGTCTCGTCATCGCCGGTTGTGCCACCCAGCCGTCCTTAACGATACCGGATACCGGACTGATAACCTATCAAGCGATTGCTTCCGATTTCCGGATCGATCGCGAATGGTGGAAGGCTTATGGCGACAAAAATCTGGATCGTATTGTCGAGCTGGCGATCGCCAATAATACTGATCTGAAAAAAAGCGCCATCACAGTGAACAAGGCACTTTACGAAGCCAACCTGCTCGGACAGGAACTGGTCCCTGAATTTTCAGGATCAGGAGGAGCTTCCACCACAACCAACACCAAGACCGGTGAAACTACCCATAACTACACGGCTGAACTTGGTGTCAGCTATGAACTGGATTTATGGCGAAAACTGAGCAGCGCCGCCTCGGCACAGGAATGGGAATACAAAGCGACCCAGGAAGATCTGGAAACTGTACGACTGGCCCTGATCAATAATGTCGTCGACAGTTATTTTCACCTTGTCTATCTGAATCAGGCTATTCGTGTCACCGAACAGAATATCCGCTTTTATACACAACTTTTGCAAATCATCAATAATAAATATACGGTGGGAAAGGTCGACGCTCTCGAGCCACTCACCGCGGAAAAATCCCTGCTCTCCTCCCAAAACAGTCTCATGACTCTTGAGACAACACGCAAAACCGTCGAACAGACCTTGCGCAATCTGCTGAATCTGAAACCGGAAAACAAACTGGACATTCCGCTCGAGGATATTCTTTCCGTCCCACTGACCAATGTCGATCTGGACATCCCTGTTGCAGCACTGGGTCTCCGTCCTGACGTAAAAGCTGCTGAATACCGGATACAATCAGCCTTTCTCGATTGGGAATCGGTCAAGGCAAGCGTCTATCCCGGCATTTCGATCGGCAGTACGTTAAGTGTCTCATCCGACAAGTCCAGTACCCTGTTCAACGTGCCGTTTCTGGCAGGCGCCGTGCAAATCAATCTTCCGTTTCTGCAATGGAATAAACTGAAATGGAATATCAAGATTTCCGAAGCCGACTTTGAAAATGCCAAACTGGATCTGACATCGGCTGTCAACACCGCACTGAACGAAGTGGACACCTACTACTATTCTTACCGGAAATCGCTTTCACTGCTTGACAATGTCAACCGGAAATACGATACCGATTCCAAAATCAGCATTTACAACCAAATGCGTTATGAAGCAGGTGCGGATGAACTGAAAGACTGGCTTGATGCGAAATGTTCCGAAAACCAGTCGCTTCTGACCTTGCTCGAATCGAAATACAATACCATCAATTATGAAAACGCAATATACAAGGCATTGGGAGCAAGACTGACAAACCATTCAGAAGGAAACAGGCCTTAATGACATGCCAGAGGATGGCGCCATGATTGAGCATAAACAAAAAAGAATTGAAGTTTGTTCCATTCGATACAAATGGCCGTGTCTGGCAAACAGCATTTGCTAAAATGTTTTTTATTCCTGAACTCTTTTGAAAACCGGATCCATCATGCGTAACGCGCGAGCAAACATGATCGAGAACCAGATCCGTGCTGGTGGTGTTTATCTCCAGAACGTTTTTGATTCTCTTGATGCCATCAGACGTGAGGATTTCGTTCCTCCCGCCTATCACGAATACGCTTATGCCGAGATGGAAATACCTCTGCCATACGGACAAAACATGCTGACGCCCCTGACCGAAGCACTTGTCCTGCAAGCTGTTTCCGTCAGAAAAAACGATACCGTACTGGAAATCGGAACGGGTTCCGGTTACATGGCCGCACTTCTAGCACATGGTGCCAGACATGTGACAACAATCGAGATGGAACCCGGCTTGAAAGAAATGGCCGAAAACAACTTGTCACGTTACGGAGTGGAGAACGTCCGCGTTTTATGTGAAAACGGCTTTTGCATTGAGCAATATGCTCCTGATCGCTTATTTGATGTCATCGTATTCTCCGGCGCGGTTTCGTCCATTCCCGAAATTTTCACAAACCGTCTGGCAGACAATGGAAGAATGGCTGTCTTTTATGCGAACAATTCCTTTGTTCAGGCCCTTTTATTACAAAAAAACTCCGCAGTTGACCAGAATATCAAGATATTATTTGAAACATCCGTAAAACCTTTGCGAGAGCAGCTTCATCATTCTCATTTTTGTTTTTGAACAGGATTGACATTTTTATCCGATTTCATTTGGAGTAAGTATGCACTATCGCTCTGTCATACCCGTTATCGCCGGTTGTCTTTTCACGGCCAATGTATTTGCGGCTGATCTCATGCAAACTTACATGGAAGCGCTTGCCAATGATCCACAGTATGCAAGTGCAAGGGCAGCACTGATGGCTGGACAGGAAAAAAGTACCCAGGGACTGTCCAAATTATTGCCCAATCTGAATGCCTCCGGCAGTTACGGCAGAAATTATCTCGAAGGTCTGGATTACACGGAAAACAAATACACCATCGCACTGACCCAGCCGATATTCAACTGGGCGAACTTCCAGAATTATGCCAACAGCAAACTGGAAGTCTCTATCAGTGAAGCGCAATTTGCCCAAGCCCAGCAAGACCTGATGATGCGTGTCGCCCAGGCCTATTTCGATGTATTGACGGCACAGGATGTACTGACCTTTGCCCAGGCACAGAAAGCGGCTATCGCCCAACAACTTGAACAAGCCAAGCGCAGTTTCGAGATCGGGACCGTTACGATTACCGATACCCATGAAGCGGAGGCTCGTTACAATCTGGCGGAATCGGACGAAATCGCCGCTATCAACGATCTGGAAGTCAAACGTACCGCACTGGAGCAAATCATCGGCCACCCTCCCGGAGTACTTGATCCGTTGAAAAAGGGAGTGACATTGAGTGCCCCTGAACCGAATGTCATGTCATCATGGGTCAATTCGGCAGAAAACCAGAATTATCAGGTCGTTCAATACCGGCTCTCCCATGAAATGGCAAAGCGCAATATTGAAATAAACAAGGCAGGGCATTATCCGACGGTCGATCTCGTCGCCTCCTATAACCATACCGATCATGCACAATACATGATCGACAGCAATGGCGGTATCCGCGACTACAACACATCCAAAATGGTCGGCGTGCAATGGAACATCCCGATTTTTTCCGGCTTCGGCGTAACCAGCAAGGTCAAGGAATCCATTGCACTGGAAGACAAGGCCCGCAACGATCTCGAAGCATCCCGCAGAAGCGCCGCACAACTGGCCAGACAATCCTACCTCGGTGTCAACAGTGGACTATCCCAGGTCAAGGCTCTTGAAGCAGCCGAAATATCCAGTCTTTCTTCACTGGAGTCCAACAAGCTCGGATACGAAGTCGGTGTCCGTATCAATATCGATGTGTTGAATGCAGAGCAACAGGTATTCATGACCCGTCGCGATCTGACGCAAGCCCGCAACAACACGATCATCAACGGATTGCGACTGAAACAGGCGGCCGGAACATTGAATGAAGACGATCTCAAGCGTGTCAATATGCTTTTGCAGAAATAAGTAGCTTGTCACATCATTCAGGATTTCGTATAATTTCAAATTCCTTGAAGTGCTTGGTATAATTTGGCATTTCAGGCAATGGTGGACGTAGCTCAGTTGGTAGAGTCCAGGATTGTGATTCCTGTTGTCGTGGGTTCGAGCCCCATCGTCCACCCCAGAATATACAAAAAAGCCCGGATAAATCTCCGGGCTTTTTTACTGTGCCTTATATCGATAAACAAGAAACAAGATCTTCCTTTTTCAGCGTCGGACAGGTGATTTCCTGCAAACACCCGTCTTGCATGACACATATCCGTTGATCCAGACTCACAGCATCCAGTTCATGCGTTACCACCAGTAAAGTCATGCCTTTTGAATGGATTCTCTCCAGCAAATTCATGATGGTACGAATGGATGCCACATCCAGATCGCTTGTCGGTTCATCGGCAATGAGAATTTTCGGAGAATTTATCAATGCCCGTGCGATGGCAACACGACGCTGTTCTCCTCCTGAAAGCTGGGAAGGATACATATTGCGCAGATGAGCGGCCCCGACTTCATTTAACAAATAATCGGCACGTCCAGTGATATCGTCATGACTGCCGACAGAAAGATAATAAGGCAGGCGTACATTGTCCAGGATGGAAAAATTGTCCAGCAGGCTGTTTCCCTGGGGGATATAGCCTATCCACGAATTTCTTATCATTGACATCCTGCGGTCATCAAGCTGGGTCAGATTTCGGCCAAGCAAAACAATATTTCCTTCATCCGGTTTCAGCAATCCGGTAACAAGATTCAGAAACGTTGTCTTGCCACTTCCCGAACGACCAATAATCTGCACCAGATCACCTTGTTCGACAGCAAGATCGATTTCATTAACAGCTCGAAACAGTACGCCGTTACGCTGGAATTTCTTTGTCAGTCCATTGATTTTCAGCATGATCCGTTTCCTCTAACGGCAAATGAAATATCCATCCGCCCCAACCGACAGACAGAATAGAAGCAGGACAATGGGCCAATACCGACGGACAGAATCAGACTGAAAAGGGCCATCCCTGCCATTTTTCCATACGCTGGCAACAGAAACGGCAATTTAACTGCCATACTGATCAGTGTACTGAATGGAAAAAGAACCAGACAGGCCAAAAACAGCCCACACAATGCACCGCCAGTACTGACCATTAGTGATTCCGTCAATAAAATACGGTTCAGTTTCTTTCTGGACGCGCCAAGAATGCGCAACAGGCCGAATTCCCTTTTTCTTTCATTGACAATCATCGAAAAGACCAATGCCAGCACGCCCAATGCCGTTATCCATAACAAACCCGCCACACCAAAAGCGACATACGAAAAAGCATTCAATCGGGACGATATTCCACTGAACATGTTCTTCGTCATGATCATGTCCAGATTGTAGTCCATTGCATATTTGAAAAGGATCTCATTGGCGACTTTGCGTGGCTCAAATCCGGATTTGACATTGACCATCATGGTTGAAACGACGGGATGATCCGTTTTTATGCCATAAAGTGGAGCGATTTCCAGTTTTTCGATCATTTTCCTGGCCGTCGCCATATTCAGAAAAACGGATGTATCGAACCCCATCCCGGTACTGTCAAGTCGGGCAGCGATCCTGTATGGTTTTCCGAAAAAGGTGATTTCATCCCCTACTTTTCCCGCAACTTTATATCCGACAATCACTTCCCCATCACGAAGATCATGATGCACGGTCCCGTCAATCCACGGCTGGATCACAAAATCGGATTGCGGCTCAAAACCGATAAGCTGGACAGGAAGCGAACAACAGGCGGCCTGAAGAGATGCGATAAAAATCTGTGATGAAACATTCCCGACACCAGGAAAAGACCGTATTTTCTCTTCCAGTTGCTGATCCAGATAAAATGTACTGGGTTCACCGCGTAACAGGGCACTTTGCAGCTGCTTTTCATAACCATACGGAATGATCATCAGATCGGCTCCCAGTCTTTTCGACATGCTTTCCATCCCGCTTTTGATACTGCCGGACAATACGGAACCACTGAACAGAACAAACGCAAACATGGCAACAATAAAAATCTGTCCGAATGTTCTGAACGGTTTCCGCCTGATATTTTCAAAAGCGATCCGGTATGTCGTTAAAGGTCTGCTTTTCATGATGGAAATGCAATACATGATTCTTTGCGGATCCGGAGATAAAACACATTTCCCAGGCCGACCAGCAACAACAATACACAAACGACCAGAATGGCCGGCAACATTCCGACACGACAGGGCATCGTACCGCCGGCACAAACGCCAATCAGAACGGTCGGTACCGCCATTGTCAGAATAGCGGTAACAACTACGACCAAAGAGAGGCCAAGACGGGCGAACACGGACTTCATCATACCGAGCAGAATACCTTCAAACACGATAAACAATCCGAGACTCATCGCCATTTGACCGGACCAGTGACATTTCATCGGAATATGCATGCCTGATGCGGTCTCAATCCATGCGGAACAGGGAGGCAACAAAAATTGGGTTACGACAGCCAGAAGCCCTCCCAAAAAAACAACGATACTACTTACAAACGAACGGTTACTCATTTTATTCTCACTCAGTTATTTCAAATTCCGCTGCGGCAACCCTGGCTTCCCTGGACTCGGAATATTTCACAATATGACCATGTTCCAGCACGATATGCCGTTCAGCATGCGCTGCCACTTCCAGAGAATGGGTTACCATCACGATAGAACTGCCTTCTTCATGAAGTTGCCGGAATATATCCATAACGATTTCCTCGTTTTCTCCATCCAGATTCCCTGTCGGCTCATCAGCCAGAATCAGCTTGGGATAATTGATCAGCGCCCTGGCAATACAGACTCTCTGTTGCTCGCCCCCTGACAACTGGTTTGGCAAATGCTTCGCTCTCTGCCCGAGACCAACCCGTTCAAGCGCCTTCAGGGCTTCCTTCTCATCAACCATACTGTGGTAGTACTGGGCCATCATGACGTTTTCCAGTGCCGTCAAATAGGAAATCAGATGAAACTGTTGGAAAATCAGTCCGATTTTGTCGCGACGTATTTCGGTAAGATCCCGTGAAGAAGTCACTGTCAGATCCTGACCGTCCAGAATGACGGTTCCGAAAGAGGGTTTATCCATACAACCGATAACATTCATCATGGTCGTTTTACCGGAACCGGAAGGCCCCATGATAGCCAGCCATTCCCCTTCTCTCACTGCCAGATTGATGTCCCGCAATGCATGAACCGTACCGTAGACCATCGATACGTCCTTTAACTCCAGAATGTTCTTTTTCATACTTACTCACCTCGCAAAACAAGAGCCGGCTCGATACGAACCGCTCTTCTGACGGGCAATATGCAAGCGATTACCGTCACAACGACAGATAAAACCAGCGTTATGACAATAACGGCAGGTACAATCGAAACCGACCGTCCAAATACACTGAAACTGATGGCCGACGCAAAGAAATATCCCATCACACATCCAAGACATCCCCCCAGCATTCCCAGAACGATTCCGGTTCCCAAGAATTCCGACACAATACTTCTGTTTTCGGCTCCGATCGCTTTTTTCAGACCGATTTCTTTACGGCGTTCCATAACCATGGCCATCATTGTCGTCGCGACACAAATCATGGTCAGCATGAGAATAACGGCAGTCACCAGATAAACCAGCATCTGCAACTTTTCCAGCACGGTCGTTTCCGACCGGGTAATCCGTTTGACAAGCCGGGGAACGATATCCGGAGTATCCCGCTCAATATGTTGACGGTATAATTCGAGTTCTCCTGCGGGAGCGGCGACACTCAATTCCATTATTTCGACCGTGTCCGGAGTTTCCAGCAAGCCATTCAACAAATGCATGTCAAGAAAAACGAAGCCGTCTTCCTTGCCACCTGTTTTCAAAATACCTGCTATAGTCAGTTCCTGTCTGAAAGGCTTTCCATTCTCGTTCTTGCCCGCGACATTGACCACCTCTCCCGGCTTCAGCTTGGTCATTTCCGCTATATCATGCCCGACCAGTATTTCATTGTCATTTTTCGGATAGTTTCCATCGACTTGCCAATAAGGCCTTGTCTTTTCTACCTGCAGAAAATCGGTCCCTGCTCCGGTCAGTGGCAAATGGTTCATTGTCAGCGATTTGTATCGCCAGGGTGCCGCTCCGACGATTTTTTCCTGTGGAATTTCTTTTACAACACTTTCCACAGTAAATAAATTCATCGCCGTCTTGCCCTCTGCCGGGACGAAAATCATATTGGCCCCATAAGATCGCATCTCACGCCCCATCTGCTCCGGAATATCCCGATAAACCGTCATCATCCCCATCAATACAGCTGCACCAATAGCGACAGCCAGCAAAGCTGTCAGCATCCGGCTCTTTCTTCGAACCAGAGAACTGAACAACATTTTGAAAAATAACGTACGCTTTTTTGAAAACACGGGATGACCTACCTTCCATGCAAAACCCGGTTGGGCTCAAGCGAAAGAAGAACCCTTAAGGCTGGCAAACTGCCGACGACAGCCACCGCGATAACGATCAGAACGACAATCGGGATAACGACAGCCTTCAATGCGATACTGACGCCAAAAACCGAATGACCGATAACCTGTGCCAATCCAAGTCCCACTCCATAACCGATTATTCCGCCAATAAAAGACATAGCGAGTATCTCGGACAGAATCAGAATGGACACCGCGCCATTTGTGGCTCCTATTGCTTTCATCAGTCCGATTTCGGTATTTCTTTCCATAACACTCATCGAGACCAGATTCGATATTCCCAGCGCGGAACAAGCCAGACTCAATACCGTCAACAACAACATCAGCAATTTGATCTTGCTTAGAATGGTTCCTTCAGACTCAGATACCTGCAAAACAGGTTTTGCCTTTACATTGGTCAGTACTTCCTCGATCTGATAAGCAATAGCACTGATATACGCCGTACAATACCAGGTGTCCCATTCTTTGCGCGACAAACTGTTCGGATCTTCTGCGGCACGTCGCGAAAGTTCATTATCCGGTGTCGTCAACGCACTCACTTCAACCCGTTGAACCAACCTGTCATGTCCAGACATTTTTTGTACCAGTTTCAACGGAACAAAAATCTGCTCGTCCTCGCTACCTCCACTATAAAACGTCGAACGAACGGTCAACCATTCCGAACGCTGGTTATCCGGAGAAAAGACACGGATTCTGTCCCCCCGACTGATTTTGAGTCTTTCAGCCAGTACACCCCCTACCATGACCCCTTCTGCATCCGAATCACTGGACCAGTTTCCGGAAACTTCCCACCACGATTTCATGTGACGCATTCCGGTATTGATAACATCGCCTGTCGGCAAATCCAGTTTTTTGTCGAACCATGTTCCAACCAGTACGACAGGCTCTGAAGCCCCCTCAAGCCGGACAGTCAAATCAAGATAGGGGGTGAAATCAACAATATTATTGGCCCAGAAAATGGTTTTCATTTTTCCAAGTTCATTTTCCGCAATGAACTTGTCTGCCACACCGGCCCCCTTGTCGATTCCATACAGATCGCCCAACATGGATGCTCCACGAGGAATGACATTCAAATTGGCGCCATAGGTTTTAAGTTCCTGGTTGATTTTATCTTCTACGTCCATTACGACATTCAGCATGGCCGTCGAAAGCGAAACACCCAGCGCCATAGTCAATGCGATCATCAAAACTTTTCTTTTTTGCCGGAGCAGAGCGCTCTTCAGCATTCTCAAGAACATTTCCGACTCCTTCATTCAAAACGATAGGCTTCCGCATCCAGATTGGCGGCATCAATCACAATCCTTCCACCAGTTATTTCATGATCGAGCGGAACCGGATTACAGCCACCGGGCATTCCAATCGTCCCGATATTCATAACGACATCACAGAGAATGCAGACAATCTGCCCATTTCTTTCGTAATAGCCGCTTGCCCCACAAATATCGCATGCATCCAGTGCAACACCATAAGCCGACTCACTCTTTCGGATAACAATATAGCGAACTTGCGTACCGTCCTCTGTCGTGTAACTGAAACGGTGCAAATGTCCGTCGTTAACCGATTCAAGCGGAATTTCGATTTTGTTATCACTGACTGCCAGCTCAACCGGCGGCGACAGCTCGACAGTCCGGTTATTCATCCACACTCCGACAGTCATAATGACAAAGGCGGTAATGACAAATAGAACACAAAAAGCACTCCATCCTACCCGCCTTTTCGATCCAGCTCTTTTTTTACGCAATACGGCTGGGTTTTCACCTGTAAATACGGCCCTCTTGTTCGAGACTATATTTCCCAGACATGACAGGATCACCGCCAGTAAAAGGGCATAAACAAGACCGTTCTGGTATTCCAGCAAAAAAAGAAGCAGATTGACCAATATTTCATTCTGCATCAAACGGCTTCTCAACATCAGAATCTGGAAAAACAGAACAAAATACTCTGCTGCAAAAAAGAGCAAAACAAAAGCAAATGTCTTGCGTGCCAAGCTGTCACTTGCTTTTTCCAGTACCCGGCTGACACACAGACCACCGGCAAGGGAAAGAATGATTGCCAGTGAATAGCCGATAACCTTGAACAAGACTTCGGCATGGAAAATGCTGTCCAGTCCGACAGCGAACTCAAATGGATACAGAAACAGATCTGGCAATGCATACGAAAGACATGCCAAAACAATGACTGTCGTTATAAAACCGGTCCAACGGTCTTTTAACGGGGAAACAGTATTTTTCGCACGAAAACCCACTGAAAATACAAGGGCGACTTCAGCAACAAAAGCTGTTACCAAAAAGAAGAAATTGTAATATTCCCGAACAAAAACATTCGTATTGAGCCTGAGAATAGCGGCTACGACGGAAAATACCAGCGATACGAAAAATCCCCAGACAAAACCACGTTTGTATTTTCGTGATTCTTCGCGATTGAAGAATCCATATAGTGTCCCCAACACCGTCAATGCCGGAAACAACGTGAATATAACCTGAATAAGATACTGCAGCATGCTACGCCCGAAACGGCACAGGCCCATTTTATCCTGTCGATAAAAATGTTCCAGGCACCCGATTTAAGCAGAAAAAAAAATATCAAAAAGGGTGAAACAGTCTTTCACCCTTTCACTTTTGAAGAACTTACCAGACTCGAGGTACGTAATTGAAATCCCAGCTGACTTCAATCGGTTTTTTCCAGAAACGGCCGGTTACACCAGTCGCCTTGTCGGTATGAAGCAGATAACCCTGTTTTTCCGGGCTATCGATTATGAAAGTCACTTTGTATTTTCCAGGACCGTCAAGCTTGATATTGTTACCATAGTGAGGGCCATCGCTTGCACTCATTGGCATGAAAGTACCCTTGATCATTTTGCCGCCCTGTTTCTGGATTTCATACTTGACGGTCAAATATGGAACGAAACTGCCTGCCTCATAGCCCAGTTGATTGTCTTTGGCCGCCTTGATATCCGCTTCGATATGCATATCGGATTTCGACGCCGGAAGTCCGCCCATGCCAAGAGGTTCCATATTAACGGGCTGGAAATAAACGGCACCGATTTCCAGAGGACCGACTGTTTTTTCCGGTCCGATGGGAAACTCCTCAAATTCAGCAGCCAATACCGAAGAAGTGCCAACCAGAGATGCTCCTGCCAAAGCAAAAATAGCTATTTTTTTGCTAAGACTACCTGTTTTCATATTGCTCTCCAATAAACTTTCTGTACTTTTAACTTTCTCAACTTTATCTCAAAAGGGAAGTATCATTTCCAAAACAAAAATGATAATGAGAATCTATATCATTTGCATTTCAATGTCAAACAGATTGAGGTAACGGCACAGTGAATGAAATCCCTGAATACTGATTTATGCATGTATGTTCTATGGACAGAACCCGTTTAGTGACCATCGTCCGAATCCATACCATCTCGAACAGACATACAAATACTCTCCGCAATACCGGATTCACTTTTCATGGCAATCAAACAGGCATCTCTTCCAGCCTGTTTGATTACACTTTTCCGTTGAACGACTTCAGCTTCCGGGGTATCAGCCTGTTCTGGAGAGTTATGTATTCGGGAAGTCCTCTCCGATAAGGGGGATAATTTTCTCCCTGTATCAAAGGAAGCAAATATTTTCTGCACTCATCCGTAATTCCATAGCCGTCATCACTGATAAAACTCTCCGGCATGAATTTTTCGACATTGGCAACATCTTTCAAATCGGCCATACCGATTTTATAGCGATAAGGTTCGTCGGAAAGCCGCACGATTGTAGGCATTACAGAATTGCAACCGTTCAACGCCAATTCAACAGCCGCAACCCCCAACTCATACGCCTGTTCCACATCAATTGCCGATGCGACATGACGTGCCGAACGCTGCAAATAATTGGCCACAGCCCAATGAAAAGGATAGCCGAATTTCTCATGGATCATGCGGGCCACAACAGGGGCAGCGCCACCAAGGTGGGCATGACCGAATACATCCCTTGCGCCCTGATCAGCAATGAATTTTCCGTCCGGATAACGGCATCCTTCAGAAACGACCACCGAACAATAACCGAATTCCGCTACGTTCTCTTCAACTCTGGCCAGAAAACGTTCTTTCTCAAAAGGAATTTCAGGAAAAAGTATCACGACCGGAATACCATATTCTCCAGCGAGACCACCCGCTGCGGCGATCCATCCCGCATGACGCCCCATCACTTCAAATACAAAGATCCGCGTCGATGTCCTGCACATGGAACGTACGTCGAAAGAGGTTTCGATCGTTGAAACGGCAACATACTTGGCGACGGAACCGAAACCCGGACAACAATCCGTCAAGGCGAGATCATTGTCGATTGTTTTCGGCACATGTATTGCCTGTATGGGATATCCCATCATCGATGAAAACCGGGATATCTTGTAGCAGGTATCGGCGGAATCCCCGCCCCCGTTATAAAAGAAATACCCGATATTGTGGGCCCTGAAAACATCAAGAAGCCGTTCAAATTCCCGTTTGTCTTTCTCCGGATCGGACAGTTTGTAACGGCACGAGCCGAACGCACCTCCCGGAGTATAACGTAACGCCGCAATATCTTCTTTTGTTTCACGGCGGGTATCGATCAATTCCTCATTCAACGCTCCGACAATGCCATTTTTTCCGACCAGAACATTTCCGATCCGGTCAGGATATTTCCTGGCCGCCTCGATCACTCCGCAGGCAGAAGCGTTTATCACAGCAGTCACACCTCCGGATTGAGCATAAAACGCATTTTTCACTGTCACAGCCAAACTCCCTTCCTATAATCCATTCCATCACTTTTATATAAAGAATCTTCCAGACATCCCATATTGCGACATCCAAAGAAATTGACGGTATCTTTCAGTCAGATGTCATCAAAAAAGAAGCGAATCCATAAAAATAATTTAGAATTTTTCCATAAATTCAATATTTATTCCGATTCTGATGAATATTCGTTCGATCCGTCCAAATAAAGTCACGATTCCTGCAAAAAACGGGATCGGCGCCAGTCAAATTGCATTACCCGAAGGTGTCTGGAAAACATACGAGGAATTTCTGACCGAGAGATTTTCTGTTCTTTCCGAAAAAGAATGGCGTCAGCGTATTCTCAATGGCGAAGTTCTCTATGCTGACGGCAATCCTGTTCTACCGCTCAGCCCATACCGAGCCGGCCAGAAACTGTACTACTACCGATATTTACCCAATGAGGATAATATCCCTTTTCAGGAAAGCATTCTGTACCAGGATGACTGGCTTGTTGTTGCCGACAAGCCGCATTTCTTGCCTGTCACTCCATCAGGCAAATATGTCAGGGAAACACTTCTTGTCCGTTTGAAAGCGAAATTGGGAATCGATACACTCACTCCGATTCACCGTATCGACCGCGAAACAGCAGGTCTCGTTCTTTTTTCAGTAAAACCAGAAGGCCGGAATCTTTATCAGCGTCTGTTCCGTGAAAATTTCGTTTCCAAACACTACGAAGCCATTGCAGCTTACCGAAACGACCTCGTTTTGCCAATGCGTTACAAATGCAGGCTGGAACAAGGTGACACTTTTATGCGTATGCAGGTTGTTCCGGGCAAATCCAATACTGAAACGGAAATCAGGATTTTAGAACGACATGGACAATTCGCACATTATTACCTCAAACCTGTTACAGGCAAGAAACATCAGCTCCGTATCCAGATGTGTTCTCTCGAAATTCCCATACTGAACGACCGGATTTACCCTGTACATCTTCCTGAAGCTGTCACACCACAAATGCGACAAGAAGAATACAAATATCCCTTGCAACTGGTCGCCAAATCCATAAGATTCACAGACCCCATCAGTGGAAAACCCAGATATTTTGAAAGTCGTTATTCTCTGGATCTGAACAATATTGAATCGAAAATCAACCGTACTTCTCTTTTCACTCATGAATAAGAATACACCATCCGTCCACAACAGCGATTATCCGAGAGTCACCCTGACAGAATTCAGGGGAGTCCTTTTTCTTCATCTCGGTACCGACTGGATACAGGGAGCCATGCGTCTGGGTAAACCCAATGAAATCGTACTGGATTACGTACAGCAAATGATGATCTGGATGCTTTTCAAGGACCGGCCGTCACATATCGTTCAATTAGGTCTTGGAAGTGCCGCCCTGACAAAATTCTGTTACCACCACTTTAGCGAATCCAGAATCACAGCAATCGAACTGAACCCTGAAGTCATCAGAATATGCCGAAATACATTTCATTTGCCAGAAGACGACCATCGGCTGACGGTTCTTCAGGCAAATGCCAGAAATTACATCGAAGCGAAAAAATATCGAAATGAAATCGACATTCTCCAGATAGATCTCTATGACGAACAAGCAGCAGCACCACTTTTTGATACCTTGGAATTCTACAAGAGCTGTGCCGACGTGCTGACAGCAGACGGAATAGTGACCCTCAATATTTTCGGAAATG
>ERZ1034992.104-NODE-104-length-54791-cov-328.161064_pt1 | contig 54791 bp, 45 predicted proteins | sample MGYA00520695_ERZ1034992 | MGnify/ENA primary metagenome ERZ1034992 (study PRJEB33766, sample SAMN09781778) | gut metagenome | biome: gut microbiome | host: Homo sapiens | place: Madagascar | study: EMG produced TPA metagenomics assembly of the PRJNA485056 data...
CGTTAACAGGGATTGTTACTGATTTTTCTTTATTTAAGTATTCAAAAGCATTTAGTTCATGTGTTTTTAAATAGTTAACTAGGATTGAAGGTAAGCCACCATTGTCATACCAGTACTCTCCAAACTGAACTTTTTTCTTGTCAACAACTGACTGTAAGAATGTATTAACCGACCATGTACTGAAAACTTTCTTTTCATAGTCTTCATCAAAGCAGTAACCATCGTAGTTTTGAGCAAGTCTATCTAACAAAGATTCAATCTGAGTGTCGGTTACTTCATCTACGTTGCAGTTGTTCTCATAGGATGCAGCTAACTTTAAATAATCGATGTAGAACTTTTTAATTTCGTCTCGAATAAAGCCTATCATCTGAGAATAGGCACTTGAGTTGGTGATATCTCTGATATCAGAACCTACTGAAAAGATTGATACATCTTTTAATCTCGTGACACCTGTAATTCCTAAGAACTTTATTGCAAACTTATCTTTGATGTTGGCATAAATTCTTTTTATTTTTTGCTGGAATTGTTTATAGAGTTCATCATTATTGATGTTAGAGGTTAACTGATAGTCGTACTCGTCAATTAAGATCACTATTTGACGAGTTTCTTCTTCTAGTTTTTCAAGAAGACTTAATATTGAGTCTTCAGGCTCTGTTTTTTCGACATATCCTTTTACACTGATTTTGATTGCAAATTCAGTAATTTTTGAATTTAGCTGTTTTTTGAATAAGTCCATTGAGGAATTATCTAAATTCAAGAAACTCAGTCTGAATACAGGATAGGTAGGCTCTGTCCACTTGTCATAAATCCAGGTTCCTTTAAAGTAAGGCTCTACACCTGTTTCAAATAAAGTTGCTATGGTATCTAAGGTAAGAGATTTACCAAAACGGCGCGGACGGGAGATAAAGACTCTAGCTTCATTGTTAATGAGATTATAGATATATTCTGTTTTATCCACATAAATTTGGTCGTTTAAATAAAATTTTTTAAATGAACCTGTGTTACCAATCTTTTTCATACTTCTAAATCTCCATCAGACTGCTAAGAATTATAGCGTGAAAAGATCTTGTTTTGCCCTAATCAGGGATAATTATTGCCTAATTAAAGAGGATTTTAGAAGGATATTTTTAAAATCAGAGCTAATGGATCTCATTGCTCTGAATGGGTCTGCTGTTCTTATATTCAAGATAGCTGTCTGTAGTTAGTATTATCTACTACAAGTTAAAATTTGCACCTCACTATTTTGCTGAGTATTTAATTCGCCACAGGATAGTTTTTATGTGGCGCTTAGGATACGTAGGTATTATTCAGTTAAGCTTTGCACTTAAAATTCATTTTAAGCTTAAACTTTCTGATACTCAGTAAAAGCTCTTACTTTTGGATCAGCATTGAAGACAGCAGCTATTCTTAAAAGCTCTGTTTTCTTAGGCACAATATTGCCATAGTCTCGTGTTTTAATCTGTTCTACTGCATCGAGTAGTTTTGACTTAGCTTCAGTCTCATTTTTTGCATACTTAAATTCAAAGACAATTCTTCTGTTATCTGTATTTACAACTAAATCAGCTCTACCCTTTGCTTCATGAACTTCAGATAGTACTTTCTGATGTGCACCTAACAGGTAAAGCTTTAACATATTCTGTACTGATGATTCTGACACGATTGGATAATTGTCATAGGACACAGAGTTTAAAGCACTGTTAAAGAGGTTAATGATGTCATCAACAGTGCCTACTTCTAACAGGCTTCTACCATAGTCATCAGTGATATCGGTGTTGCCTTTAAAGATGTTGTTTGCAAGCAACCTGTTTAAGGCTTTATAGATTTCACCGTTTGGAATGCCTAATGCTACTGTAGAGGTTTTATTAAGATCTGATCTTAAAGTTAAATATCCTGTCTGACACATCAGTACGTTCTGATTGATTGTGGTTAATGCTGTAGGATTTTTAAAATCATCACTGGATACTTTTAAGAACTTATCCTTGTCTAAGTATTCAAAAATATTTAGTTCATGTGTTTTTAAATAGTTAACCAGGATTGAAGGTAAGCCACCATTGTCGTACCAGTACTCTCCAAAGTATACAAATTTATTAGATACCACACTTTGGAAAAATTTATTTACAGACCAGGTACTGAATACTTTCTTTTTGTAGAATTCATCGAAGCAGTAACCATCATAGTTCTTGGCAAGTCTATCTAACAAAGATTCAATCTGAGCTTCGGTTACGTTATCTACAGTGCAGTTGTTCTCATAGGATGCTGCCAACTTTAAATAATCAATGTAGTACTTTTTAATCTCATCACGTGTAAAACCTATCATCTGAGAATAGGCACTGTCATTAGTGATATCGTTGATATCAGAGCCAACTGAAAATATCGCTACATCTTTTAATCTGGTGACACCTGTTATTCCTAAGAACTTAATTGCAAACTTATCTTTGATGTTGGCATAAAAGCTTTTGATTTTTTCCTGAAATTGCTTATATAGAGTTTCATTATTGATGTTTGCTGTCATCTGACAGTCATACTCATCAATTAAGATCACTATTTGACGTTTTTCTTTTCTTAACTCATCTAACAGGAAGTAGATTGTGTCTTCAGGTTCGACTTTCTCTTCGTAGTTTTTGACATTGATGTCTCGTGCAAATGAGCTAATGATTGCGTTTAGTTTTTGCTTAAAATGCTCAAGTGAGTATTTATCTAAATCTAAGAAATTCAGTCTTAATACAGGATAGGTAGGCTCTGTCCACTTGTCATAAATCCAGGTTCCTTTAAAGTAAGGCTCTACACCTGTTTCAAATAAAGTTGCTATGGTATCTAAGGTAAGAGATTTACCAAAACGACGTGGACGGGAGATAAAAACTCTTTCAAGCTTTATAAGGTCTCTAATATACTTTGTTTTATCTACATAAATGTAATTATTTAGATAAAAGTTTATAAATGAGCCTGTTGAGCTGATATCTTTCATATGTAATTATCTCCAAACCTTCTTCTAGATTATATATTGAAAAGCAATTTTTTTCTTTTATCAGTGACAAATTATGGATGAATCAAGACTGTACAGAAAACAACTTATATCCTGTCTCATAAGACCTTTTCTCTATCTAAAAGTTTAACATTAAGTTCAAAACTTCTACTTAAACATAATGCTCTCTTAATAAGGTAAGGATTAGCAACAGAACAGATGCCATTAGCAATAAAGGTTGGCACCATTTATGGTGAACATAAATGATGAATCTTTTCTTACTACGTATTTCTAAAATTGAAAGCTCCAACCAAAGATCGTACATTTGGTTAGAGCTTTTAGATGCGAGTCCTTCCACTAAATGAAAGAACAGCTTTTTTATATTTTTAAAGCTTAAGTCTACTTCTTAGCTGCTTCTTTTGACTCAGTCTCAGCCTTAGAAGCTGGTTTTTCAATCTTTAATAACTTAACATCAAAGATTAAAACAGAGTTTGGTTTTACAATCTGTGAAGCACCATTTTCTCCATAAGCTAGTTTTGATGGGATGTAGAGGATGTACTCTGAACCTTCGTTCATTAACTGTAAACCTTCGATCCAACCTTCAATCATGTTCTCTAATGGGAACTCGATAGGCTTTTTAGACTCGTCAAAAGTTACACCATCAATGGTTGTGCCTTTATAGGTTACAGTGATCTTGTCACCCTTCTTAGCGGTCTCACCTTCACCCTGCTTTACAACCTTGTACTGTAAACCAGAAGTAGTAGTTACAACACCATCTTTCTTTGAGTTAGCAGCTAAGAATGCTTCACCAGCCTTTAAGTTATCTTCAGCTGATATCTTCTGTTCTTGAGCAATCTTTTCCTGGATCTTTGCATCAAGATCTTTTAATACTTTTTCAATCTGTGCTCTGTCTAATGCTGAAGCGCCGTTTACACCATCAGTAAAACCTTCGATTACTTTTTCAGCAGAGATTGGGCCGATTAACTGCTCCTGACTCTGCTTCATCTGAGCTACATACTCGCCTAAGGAAGCGCCGATAGCATAGGCGGCCTTCTCTTCAAAAGAGCTCTTGTCATTTAAAGCTGCACTATCTGTTGCGTTTGCGTTAACTACAGCACCATTTTCTGAAACAGAAACTTCGTGATCGCATGCGTTTAATGAAAATACTGATGCTGCCAGTACTGTTGCGATGGCAGTCTTTTTTAATAATGTGTTCAAGATAATCTCCAGTGTTCCTTGAATTCTTGTACTTAAAAATGTTCGAACGACTTGTCGTTTTGATGGTACATCTTACCATGTTTTAAGATCTCTAATGTACCATTTTTAATTTTGCCAATTTTGCTTACTTTTACAGCATATGTTGAAGCCAATTCCATGATCTTGTCTTCATTCGCACTTGGTGCTGTAAATAACAATTCATAATCACCGCCACCATACAGACAAAGTTTGTCCTGTATTTTTTCATCAAGGTTGTAAATTGAAAACTCACAGGGCTTTGGCAACTTTTCAACATCGATTCTTGCTCCTACGCAAGAACGCTCTAAGATATGTCTTAAGTCTCCTACAAGTCCATCTGAGATGTCTAAAGCACAGTCTGAGTAATTTACAAGTTTATGAGCAAATTCACATCTGTCAGGAATTATCATGCTCTTTTCATAGCAGTATGAAAAAGCATCTTTTCCATCAATAAACTTATCAAGGCAAATGTTCTTATAACCTAGTTCTACAGCAAGACCTGGCAGACCTAGTGTACCTGTAACATAGATGTCGTCGTTTACTTTTGCCTTATCTCGTCTTAAAGCCTTACCTTTATCTACAAGACCATACGCACTGATGGTTATGGATAACTCACCTTTAGTAGTATTGCCGCCAATTAGAGGAATATCTACTTTTGAAGCAAGTGAAAATAATCCTTTTGAAAACTCTTTTAAAAAGTCCTCGTTAGCCTCAGGCAGTGTAAGTGATAATGTAAAACAGTATGGTTTTGCTCCCATGGCAGCTAAGTCAGATAAGTTTACCAGCAAAGACTTATAACCGACATAGTAAGGAGAGGTGTTAGAAAAGAAGTGAATACCCTCAATCTGGGTATCGGTGGTGATAGCAAGAGTTTTGTTTTCAGGCAGATTTAATAAGGCACAGTCATCGCCTATGCCTAATTCAATACCAGTACCTCTGTCATTCTGACAGAAGTACTTTTTTATAAGTTCAAATTCACCTAGTGACACTAGTGAGCCTTAAAAGACTTAACGACCTTATCTAACACACCGTTTACGAACTTGTGGCTGTCCTGCTCGGCAAATTCCTTTGCAAGAATAATAGCCTCGTTGATAACTACACGGTATGGAACTTCCTGGCGGTACATCAGCTCAAAGGTACCTAAACGCAACACTGCCTTATCCACCTGATCAAGATCGTCTAATGGACGGCTTAAGTATGGAGCATAAACAATGTCGATATCATGAACATTGTTAATTACACCTGATACTAAATCATGGAAGTAATCAAGATCGGTGCCCTTCATAGGCTGATCTTCTAAAAACTGTTTTTCAATCTCGGTTGGGCTTAAATCAGTTAACTGCCACTGATAGATAGCCTGCATCGCAAAGTGTCTTGCCTTGTGACGCTGAGCTGGTGTTACTGCACCTTCTGTTGAATCCATCTTTTTAAATCCTTTATTGTTTTAGTTTAAAGCTCTTATCTAAGTGCTTTATTTAAAGCTTTGTTTTATAAATTTAAAGCATTTGTTTATAACTTTTTATAAACTTTTAATTCAGCTTTAATTAAAACTGTTTTACTACATTTACCATTTCAAGTGCAGCAGAAGCAGCTTCGGCGCCCTTGTTACCGGTATGAGAACCTGCTCTCTCTAAAGCCTGCTCTAGAGTATCTACAGTTAAAACACCGTTTGATACAGGAATAGCATACTTTAAGGTTACCTGAGTAATACCCTTTGCGCACTCGTTTGCTACAACCTCAAAGTGATAGGTTGAACCACGAATTACACAACCTAAAGCGATGATAGCATCGTACTTTTGAGACTGTGCAATCTTTTCGCATACTACTGGGATCTCAATAGCACCTGGAACACGTACTAAAGTAATGTTCTCCTCTGGCACCTCACCTTCACGCTTTAAAACGTCTACAGCACCTTCAACCAGGCGCTCACAGATAAGGCTGTTAAAACGAGATACTACAATAGCAAACTTGCCCTCTCGGCAAGGCTTGTTACCTTCAATTACTTTGATAGACATAGGTTCTCCAAAATTACTTAAAACCGTTCATGAGTAATGCACTCATGGTAATAGCAGAGGACTTGTAGCTCTTGCTATTTGATAAATTATTCTGTTTGCTGTTTGTGGTGTGACCTTTCATGGCGCCATCTTTAGCTAGACTTTGAGTTCCTGCGTTAATGGAGTCGGCTCCTGCCGTAAACAGTCTTTCTAAATATCTAGCTAATACGTCACACTCAAGATTAACTTTATTACCTTCATTAAAGTTCTCAAAGTTTACATTACTTTGAGTATGAGGAATTAAGGTTAATCTAAAGCAGTCACCCTTTATCTCATTTACAGTTAAAGACACACCATCTACTGCTATAGAGCCCTTTGTGGCAATATAGCGTAAAAGCTCATTAGGAGCTTTTATCCAGATGTCATAGGCATCATCCAGTGTATGTCTTGATACTACCGTTCCGATACCATCAACGTGGCCCTGTACAACGTGCCCTCCTAAATGAGTAGACGGGGTACAGGCTAGCTCCAGGTTTATCTTATGCCCTGATGAATAACTGCCAAAACAGGTACATTTTACAGTCTCTGAAGACACATCTGCATAAAAGGCGTTACCTGACATAGCTGTAACTGTAAGACAAACACCATTATTGGCAATAGAGTCGCCTAATTTAACGCGTTCTTTTAATTTAAAAGAATCTGGAGTCTCTACTAAAATCTCGTAACCGTGGCCATGCTTTTTTAAAGCCTTCAGGGTACCTACAGCTTCAACAATACCTGTAAACATCAGTTACCACCTGATAGATAATGTAAGAGCACATCCGAACCGTACTTTTTAGTCTTATATAAGGTAAATTCCTGACACTTATCTAAAGACAGTGCATTCTCAAGATTAAAGGCATTGCGACCGTCTTTACCTAAAACTTTACCTGACATAAAAAGATAGAGTTCATCACAGAAACCTGAGTTAATAAAAGCTGTGGTTAAAATTGAACCAGCTTCAACCATCACACGACGGATTTTTAACTCGCCTAGATATTTTAACAGATATTCAAGATCGATTAGATCATGTCTTAAAGGCATAAAGATGCGAGTTACATGCTCATTAACCACTTTTTCTGTGCCCAAAAGCTCAGAGTCAGTTGTGCCATGAACTAACAGCACTTTGCCCTCTTTAAAGATCCTGTACTTTGTAATATTTAGGCTTGAGTTGGTATCTAAGATCACCTTTAAAGGCTGTCTTAAATACTCTTTATCAATCTTTTTATAGTACTTTTCTTTTAACTCATCATAGCGGACAGACATTAAAGGATCATCTGCAATTACAGTATTTACACCCGTAATAATGCAGTCTGATTTTGCTCTGATATCCTGAACTTTCTGACGAGATTCAGAACCTGTGATCCATTTGCTTGAACCATCCTTTAAGGCAGTTTTGCCATCTAATGACATACCAACCTTTACAGATACGTAAGGGATAGGCCCTGTAATGGATTTCATGAAAGCACGGTTTTGGAATAAAGCTTCTTTTTCTAGTACATGCTGAGTTACTTCAATACCCGCATCACGTAGGATTTTAAAGCCTTTACCGTTTACTTTAGGATTTGGATCATCTGCTGCAGCTACAACTCTTTTGACCTTCAGCTCTTTAAGCTTTAAGGCACAAGGAGGAGTTCTGCCATAATGAGAGCATGGCTCTAAGGTTACATATACAGTAGCACCTTCAACATCGAAAGAAGCATCCTGCAAAGCCATAATCTCAGCATGTGGACAACCAGCTTTATGATGGTACCCCCTGCCGATGATTTTACCGTCACGGACAATGACACATCCTACCGCAGGATTTGGGTAGGATGTATATAAGCCACATGATGCAAGCTTTAGGGCTTGCATCATGAATTTTTTGTCAGTATCTGATACTTGACTCAATGTAAATTTCCTATCTTGAGACTATTAGTCTTTGTATACAGGGAATTTAGCGCATAGAGCCTTAACACGCTCACGGCACTTTAAGATAACTTCATCATTCTGATAGTTGTCTAGAACATCACACATGATTGAAGCTAACTCCTTGATCTCTGCTTCTTTGAAACCACGACGGGTACATGCTGGAGTACCAACACGGATACCAGAGGTGATAAATGGAGAACGTGGCTCACCAGGAACGGTGTTCTTGTTAACAGTAATGAATGCCTTACCTAAAGCAGCTTCTGCATCTTTACCGGTCATCTCTAAGCCGATGAAGTCCATTAAGAATAAGTGATTGTGGGTACCACCTGCTACAACTTTGTAACCACGTTTCATAACTTCTTGCGCTAATAACTTAGCATTAGCTACAACCTGCTTCTGGTACTCAACATACCATGGCTCCATAGCCTCTTTGAATACGATAGCCTTAGCAGCGATAACGTGCTCTAGAGGACCACCCTGAGTACCTGGGAAGATAGCTGAATTTAATTTCTTGTAGATAGCTTCGTCGTGGCAGTTTGATAAGATAAAGCCTGAACGTGGACCACCTAATGACTTGTGAGCAGTTGAGGTTACAACGTGAGCATACTCAATTGGGCTTGGGTAAACGCCAGCTGCTACTAGACCTGCAACATGAGCCATATCAACTAATAAGTAAGCACCAACTTCGTCTGCGATTTCACGAAGTTTCTTCCAGTCAACGATGCCTGAGTAAGCTGAGAAACCGCCGATGATCATCTTTGGCTTGCACTCTAATGCTTCCTTGCGGATTGCATCATAATCTAACTCACCCTTCTCGTTAACTTCGTAACCTACAGCATGGTAGATTTTACCTGAGAAGTTTACAGGGCAACCGTGAGTTAAGTGACCGCCTGAAGCTAGTGATAAGCCCATTACGGTGTCACCTGGTTTGCACAATGCCTGATATACAGCATTGTTTGCCTGAGAACCAGCATGAGGCTGAACATTAGCATAATCGCAGTGGAATAGCTTGCATGCTCTGTCGATTGCTAACTGCTCCACAACATCAACGTATTCGCAACCGCCGTAGTAACGCTTTCCAGGATAACCTTCAGCATACTTGTTAGTTAGCTGTGAGCCCTGTGCTTCCATTACACACTTAGAAGCATAGTTCTCTGATGCGATAAGTTCGATATGATCTTCCTGTCTCTGGCATTCGCCGCTCATTGCGGTCCATAGCTCTGGATCATATTCTGCGATTGACTTGGCTTTGTTAATGAAGCTCATGGAGTGTTCCTCAGTAGTTATTAAGGTTAGGCACCTTTCAACAGGCACCTTAAAATGAAAGAAAAAACTGTGTGCACATTCTAACATTTTTTTGTGTTGTACATCATAGTTTTTACAAGTTTTCGTATCTTAAATTTGCCAAATAAAAAAACACAAATTACATTCAGTAAGTGAGCTTTTTATTAGTTCTCTGTAGTGAGTAATTTAAGGTGAAAAAGGTCAAATTTTATAAAAAATACCGACTTTTTAAGAAAATTTGCGCCACTTTACTATAAAAATGATAAAATGCGCCAATTCAGTTTTTTGGAGTTAGATTTTGGCTAAATATTCAATATTAGTGGTTAATGGTCCAAACCTTAACCTTCTTGGTACCCGTGAGCCTGAGATCTATGGTCATGAAACCATAAAAGATCTTGAAAATATGCTCAAAAAGGTAGCAGATGAACTTAATGTTGATATTGAATGCTACCAGTCTAATCATGAAGGCGATATCGTCGACAAGATCCAAAATTCCCGCAACAAAGTAGATTTCATACTATTAAACGCAGGTGCCTATACCCATACTAGTGTAGCTATTCGTGATGCGCTTGCAGGTATTAATATGCCATTCTATGAGATTCACATTTCCAATGTTCACAAACGAGAGGAATTTAGACATCATTCATTTCTTTCAGATGTGGCTGTTGGTGTCATTGTAGGTTTCGGACTTGATGGTTATGAGTTTGCTCTAAGAGGCGCTGTTCGTTTCTTAGACCGTAAGCATTAAGATTAGAATCAACTAAATAGGATATTTTTCATGCAAATTGATATTCATAAGATAGCTAAGCTTATCGAAATTGTATCTAAGTCAGATGTATCTGAGATCAACTTAAAGCAAGGCGAAGAAGAGCTTAAGATTACCCGTGAAAAGGCTGTAGCTCAGTCAGTTCAGACCGTAATTGCAGCTCCTGTAGCAGCTCCTGCTCCTGTAGCAGCACCTGCAGCTCCAGCTGCTACTGCTCCTGCAGCAGCTCCATCAGCACCTGCAGCTCCTGATGCAGCTAAACTTATGAAGTCACCAATGGTTGGTACTTTCTATCGTTCAGCAAGCCCTACTGCAGCTCCTTTCGTGGAAGAAGGCACTTCAGTAAAAGAAGGCGATACCCTGTGCATTATCGAAGCTATGAAGATGATGAACCAGATTCAGGCTGACAGATCAGGTGTTATTAAGAAAATTTTGGTTGAGAACGGTTCTACCGTTGAGTTTGATCAGCCATTATTCGAGTTTGAATAATATAAGGGGTAACCCATAAATATGAAACTTGAAAAAGTTCTGATTGCAAACCGCGGTGAAATTGCTTTACGTATTTTAAGAGCGTGCCGTCAGTTAGGTTTAAAGACCGTTGCTGTACATTCAACTGCTGACCGCGATTTATTGCATGTAAAATTAGCTGATGAGGCTGTGTGCATAGGACCTGCAGCTCCTAAAGACTCATATCTAAATATTCCATCAATCATCGCTGCAGCTGAGGCTACAGGCGCTAATGCTATCCACCCAGGTTATGGATTCTTATCAGAGAATGCTGACTTTGCTGAGATGGTTGAAAAGTCAGGCTTTATCTTCATTGGCCCTACTGCTGATACCATTCGTTTAATGGGTGATAAAGTTTCAGCTAAAAAGGCTATGCAGAAAGCTGGCGTTCCATGCGTTCCAGGTTCTGCCGGTGCTTTAGGTGAAGATTTTGAAGAGAACAAACGTTTAGCTAACCAGATTGGTTACCCAATCATCATCAAAGCAGCTGGTGGTGGCGGTGGTCGTGGTATGCGCGTTGTAAGATCTGACGCTGAGTTAGAGGATTCAATCGCTCTAACACGCCGTGAAGCTGACATGTTCTTTAACAACCCTGCTGTATATATGGAGAAGTTCTTAGAGAACCCTCGCCATATTGAGTTCCAGTTTTTATCTGACGGTCAGGGTCATGCTGTATACCTAGGTGAACGTGACTGCTCAATGCAGCGTCGTAACCAGAAGGTTCTAGAGGAAGCTCCAGCTCCATTCATTTCAGAGAAGCAGCGTGAGACTATCGGTTCACGTTGTGCTCAGGCATGTATTGATATTGGCTACCGTGGTGCAGGTACTTTCGAGTTCCTATATGAGAACGGTGAGTTCTACTTCATCGAAATGAACACCCGTGTTCAGGTTGAGCACCCAATTACTGAAATGATCACTGGCGTTGATATCGTTCGTGAAATGATTTCAGTTTGCGCTGGCAACCCATTATCAATCAAGCAGTCAGACATCAAGTTACGTGGACACGCATTTGAGTTCCGTATCAATGCTGAAGATCCTGCTACCTTTATGCCATCTCCTGGTGAGATAAAGTATCTGCATGTACCGGGTGGTCCAGGCGTACGTTGGGACAGCCATGTATATCAGGGCTACAAGGTTCCACCTCACTATGATTCATTAGTAGGCAAGTTAATTGTTTACGATGATGACCGTGAGTTGGCTCGTCTGCGCGGTTTAGAGGCTTTAGATGAATTAGTACTTAACGGTATTAAGACCAACGTTCCTCTACACAAGGATCTGTTAACTGATCCTGTTGAAATCAAGGGCGGTGCAAGCATTCACTACCTTGAGCAGAAACTCGAAGCTGCTAAAGAGCAAAAGAAATAATCTTTTCTCTTAAACTAAAGCGGACCGTTAAGGTCCGTTTTTGTTTTAGTGTTCAGTAAGTTACCCTAATTTGTACTTTCTGCTTGCAATAAGTGCTGAAACTTAAGCTGTTTTAAAGCTTAGCTTTAAGCTAACAACTTTTTAAAGCTAAAAGTCAAAGTCTGTCATTTGAGTATTAAGAAGTTTTACTCATTCATTTTAAATAAAGACTTTAACTTTTAGTTTACGTTACACCACCTTTTACATTATCTGATGCATTTTCATCAACTAATGTATTAACACTTTTGTTTTAAGGCAGGCAACCATGCTCTATTTCACCTCAGATCTTCATTTATGTCATAAGAACATAATTAAGTATGCTCGTCCTCAGTTTGAGTTTTCAGATGAAGGCTTACAGCAGTGTGAAAATCTAATGCTAAAAAACTACAATGATGTCATCACAGATGACGACATCGTAGTCTTTTTAGGTGATATAGCTTTCTTAAAGTCTGAATTTAAACCTCATATTTCTGAGTACTGCAAAAAGCTTAAAGGCAGAAAGCTCATGCTCAGAGGAAACCACGATACCATTACGGATAAGTTCTTTTTAAGCTGTGGTTTTGAAAAGATCATAGATTACATTCTTTTTGAGAATATCTTTATCTGTCACTATCCTTTATCAGAACCTGATTCAAAAAGAGAAGCTGAGTTTAAAGAGATCTTTGAAGAGAATAACTGCAATACCGTAATTCATGGACATATCCATTCAAAAGAGCCTGACTGCTCTGATGGGATTGTACGTTTTAATATGTGTGTTGATTATGCTCCTAATCACTACTCCCCTGTGCTCTTTAATAACGAGGAGTTAGAGCATTACATTCTAAATGAGATCTTAGGTGAGATTCAGGTTAACGAGAAAGTAACCTTTAAAGATAAACTTCTTCATGCTGAGCATCAGGCATCTCAAAGGTTAAAGAGATTGTTTCATTAGAAGTTGAGCAGGAAGAGCCTGTAATTATGTTTGCACATTAAAATTTTGGCAATATCTAGTACGCTAGATTATAACCATCAAGCTATGTATTCGATAAAATAGCTATCTGAAGAGAGGTTTCTCTAAAATCAGTAAATATGCTCGAAGAGCCTCATTTATAAGCCCATTGTCAGTTTAATGTATTTATTTAATAAACCAAGCTTATCCAAATTGTCAGACTTGGTTATAAAACCTTCTGAATATATATCCTGACTAATATCTTTTGAAAAAATAACAGAATCTGCAATTGAAATACTGCTTAGAATTGCGGAAGCGATCTTTGATGATCGATTTAAATTAAAGCTCTTATTGGCTTTGGAAATGAAGTTCTTGGCACCTTTTATATCTTTCTGTTTCCATGCTATTAGAGATAACAAAAGATAAATAGATGCTACGGGGTGCTGTTTTTCATTAATTGAACTATCAACATTTAGTCGTTGTACAATCTTACGTACTCTATCAACGCAATTTTTTTCCAATTGCTCGCCTGTTATTACATAACTGTAATAGCACAACAGTTCGGTGTATATATCAAATACAGAACTATTTTCTATGCTTAGTTTTCTTGATAGCTGAAATTCAAGAGCTGATCTGATTTTCCCTGTTTTTATCAGAACTACAAGCCACATATTGTCCAAGCGACTCAATTCACTTGAATTTAATTTATTCTCTCTTAATCTGTTTAACCTAGTACTAAATGATTCTACACTTTCACCTGAATTTTTTAGACCTGCTAAAGATACTACTCTAAGATAGTTTGACTCACATTTTATCCAAACAGATGACTTTCTAAAGTTATCATTATCGTCATTTGCAATTAGTGACAATACCTGAGAATAGTTATCCACTAGCTGATGATATTCTCTGACATACAAAAAAGCTTTTTCAAAGTCCAATAAATTAACATAGATTTCTGATTGAATTCTCTTATAGTCAAGTAGCAGACTGAAAAAATCTGGATCAAAGCCATTTTGTTCGCAACACTCTTCTTGGTGTTTTACAAGTTTTAGTGCTTTTTCTGTGTTTCCAACATGATTAAAACACAACAACAATAGATTTCTTAATTTAAAGAGAGGAAGAGACATTTTTAAGACATTTTCTTTATCAAGATTAGTCATTACTCTTTCTAAGACTTCAAGAGCAGTAATGCGTCTTTCATAATCACGAAATGCTCGCCATAAACTTTCCTCTAAAGAAAGAACAGAATATATTCCAAATGAAGATCCTCCCTCATTGATAATTAACTGAATAAGTTTGGATATTTCTTTGAGACAATCTGAATACATCGATTCGTCATTAGAGTTATCAATTGCAATTGAAATCCATCTTTCACAAGATAATTGATAATCACCATTTGCTGCTGCGATTTTTGCTCTTCTAACTTTATACCCACCTATTCCATCAAATGTCTGTAATTTTGCAGAGACATATAAGTTGTAAAGTAACGTTTGTGAGTCTTTTTTATTTCGGTGATAAGATAAATTCGAGATAAAATCTGCGCAGACTAATCCCCATGATTTATTAGCCTGCATAAGCTCTACTGACAGCTTGTTCTTGTTAATTAGCTCAACCATTCCTAACGACGCTAAATCGTACTCAGTTTCCTTAGGAATATAGCCTAAAATATCTGAACAGATATCTGCAAAAGAGGTTTGTAGCTCTCCGTCTATAGTCCTGGTTGCTACAACTAGATCAAGTTTCTCTATTTTTTCTCCAACAGGAATTGAACTGTCAATAAGGGAAAGTAAATCCCTAAGCATTGTCCTATAAGTTCGTTCTCTTTGAGATAAACCAACTTTATGTTCATTTATCACAGTAAGAAACTTAAATCTTAATTTAGCCTTACTTAAAATTGAGAACAGGTTCTCAGCGATGTGAATTGCTTCAGAATTACCAAGATTCTGTCTAAATTCAGTTAAATGATATTCACTTAATAAAAATGGAGCTCCTGATGTCTTTAACAGTTTCGGAAGAGTTGATAGTTTTTCATTAACAGTTTCTTTAGATCCTTCAAACAAAATTGAACCTATTACCCATTCACCTTTGAAAGATTCAAAATCTCCTGACTCATCAACAAACAAGGTGTAATTCATTACAGATACACTCCAACCAAAACTCTCTTACCTATTCCCAAAACATATTGCTTACCTGTAAGCTCATCAGTAACTGTAGCTAAAAATATGCTCCACATTTAGGACAGACAACATTTGAAACCTGTGTTGCTTTTGTCATATGATAAGTCCACCAGGGGCCATTTTTGTATAAATTTTGCCTACGACAACAAAAGCAAAATGTTCGTTCAGATCTTAAACCACAGCTATTACATGTAATACGGTACTTATTATTTTGTGACTGAGTTTTCCCTACTTCAATATTCAAATCATTAGAACCACAACCGATGCACACAAGGTTATTTGTTTTTGTTAATATCAAGTTTGGATACAGTCCTTCACTATTTTCACTTACATCAAGTTCTGAATTTTGTTGTAGAAAGGCACCTATTAACCTTTGTAAATTATCTAATGAGTACGGATACTTAGGAGAAGGAAGGAGAAAAATGTGACCTTTTTTGTGATCTATTTTATCCTCTCCACCGTAGCTTGAAAAATTTCCCCAACTCAGAGGAGATAGAGACTTAAATACATTATTTTCGTCGAACATTGCTTTACAAGATGTATGTAATATGAAGACACTACCAAAATCTCCATATTTACGACCTTCATACATATCGTAAATATCTTTTTCTATTACTTCGCTTGTTACATCTCCTCTAAACTTTGCATCAAGAATGAGTGGTATGTAATTAGCATTTTGCTCTGCATCTTTTTCTATTTTTAGGAAAAAATCAGGACGTCTTCCAGTACGGAGAAGCTTTTGGTATGTAAGGTGCAATTTTATTGGTTTCATAATGCTATCATAGACAAAATTGCCTTCATTGAAAAAATGAAAAGATATAGCATCATGGACAAAACGAAAAGATATAGAAGAGTTTTTACCTCTAGAAAATATTGAATCGATAATTTTTTCAGCCCAGTTTTCATCTGGCTTGAATTTTAATTTTTCCACTAGAACCTTAATAATAGAAATAAGACTCCAAAACTCATAGATCTCATTTATCTTTATCAGTCCAATTTTTTCAATTTGTTCTAATTGATTGATTACCCTTTCAGTTATTCCAAGATTTTTAGATATTTTTCTATAAAAATTATATGGTGCAGAATATAGATTATTTGTAACAAATAATACTGACTGAGGATAATTATTTTGAGTGCCTATTTTTTTCTTTTCAAAGTTTCTACTAAGATTTTGAGCTTTTTTTAATAAAGGTTCGATTTGTAAATCTGTAGATGCTAGATCTTTGCGTTGTTTTTCAAGATTTGAAATATTATTTTTAGAAATTATCTTCTCTCGTCTAACAAAGTCATCATATTCATGAATAGAATTTTGATTTTTATAGTCTTTTAACCCAGATAATTCTCTAGAATCAATTGATACATTTGTAATATTGGACAATTTAAAAATTGCTCCGACTTTGTCACTATAGTGACTAGTATATTTATCATATGTTATATTTGCCGTAACCACAAAATTTAGTCTTTTAATATATTCTTCAGATAATTCAGAAAATTTGACTTTCCATTGAAGAGGTAACTCCAATGCGACATAATTAAAAGGGAATTCAAGAAGAAGATTCGGTGCATCAATAAAGCAGAGATCATTGCTATTATTCCAATAGCCTCTGATCTTAAAAGTCAGCTTACGCTGGCCATCTGATGAGATATTTACAGCATCTGTTAATTTTGTTCCTAATTCTCTATATTGCTCTTCGAGCATCTCGATCTGGTTACTTAAAACTTCTTTTTGTAAAGTTCCATAATCGTTATTCAAATAATTTATTTTATAGTTTTCTAACTTCTCCAAAGTTTCCGTTATGAACTTTTGTTTTTCGGCAGAAATCTTTTTATAAATTTTTAAAATGTAGATTATTCGATTAAGACAAAAATGCATATATTTGTTTTCAGGAGTATCAAAACTCTCTGAAAAGCTTCTTGAACTAACTTTCCTTGCAAATGGATTTTTCAATAACTCTTGAAAAGTACTTTTTATAACGATAGCTTTTTCTTTGCATTTTATTTCAGTTGTCTCAATAACCTTCTTTTGTGGATTTTTCAGTAACTTTTCCAAATATGTTAGGAATTTTTTAAGATCAGCTATAGAGTTGGTTGATGAAAATATAGGTACACTTTGCTGAATATTTGTGGAAGTTAAACTTTTTGGATCCACAACTATCTGCCAAAGATTTGATTTAAAATCGTTAAGAATATACTCAAGATCGTCGTAAGTAAAATTATTAGCTTCGTTAGTTAGAATGAGCTTATTGTTTCCTATTCTTACAGTAATCTTTCCCATTCTGTTAAAAGCCTGTGTTCTATATTCCTTATCAGCTCGTGACCAAGAATTGGCAATGATCCACCAGATATCTCCGTCTGTTTGCCTAATTGGTATTAAATTTTCTATAGAGCCATCTGCTTTTTCAACAAAAGGGTCATACTTGACATCAGAAAGTAACTTTATTCCGATGTAAGCATCTTCGTTTTCATTTATTCTGATGAATGCTAAGGTATTTGCAGAAAATGTACTATTACCGATGTATTCAACTTCTATTGGAGAAGGAGAGACATCAATATATGATACTTGATCCTTATTCTGCCAAACAGGATGAATATACCTAAGTTCAAAATTCATCTTTACTACCTAATCCAGTAATTAATTTGCAAATTACCTTTCTTTGCCCTGTTTATAACTTTTTGAAGTTCTTTTAAACAACTCAAAGCTTCATCTTCGGAATTAAATTCAGTTTGTAAGTATGAGTAAAATTCGTCTAAAACATCAATTTTCATTTTATCTGAACCATCACTAGCATAGTCAGATCCATCAACTAATAATCTAGGGAAAACCTTTTGAAGAAGTATGTTATTAAATATGACATCATCATTTTGCTCTCCATATTTTTTCATACTTTCAGCATATAAAAGAGACTGACTAATTACTCTAGCGCCGTAACTTAAACCCAGACCTGATAATCTTTTTGATAAAGAAACTAGTTTCTTAACTAAAAGCGAATCCTCATTTGTAAAAAAATCTGGATAATTTTTTCTAGGCTCAAAGAATGATCTTGGATTTATGCTTAATGATCCTTCTAAATCTGAATTAATTTCTTTTTCTATAGATTTCCTATCAAGAAAAATTGGGTTTTCAAATTTGATAATATGCACTCTGTCTAAAATTTTAGGTGACAAATAATAGGTTGTATCGTCAACATTTAATGTACCAATAAACCTAATATTTTGAGGAATTTTGACTTTATTTCCCCTTCTCCATTTATTATGAAATTTTTTCAAATCTGATATGTCTTTATTTATTTGAGGATCACTAGTAGAGTATTTGTTAGTAGATTCTTCTTGATATGTTGAATCTACATCAATCGAACTTGATAATTTATCAACTAATTCATAAGCATTGTCAGATACAAATTTGTCTTCGTTTTCTGAATACAACTCCAATAATGGGTCTTCTGATCTTTCCTCTAACTTACTTAAAAAGTCAGCAAAATAATATTCAATTCTAGCTAAGTTCATTTCATCCAAACAAATCAAAAATAATTTATTAGGATTCTCTTGAGCTTCATAAATTGCATCTAAGAAAGGAGTTGAGACATATCTTTTTTCGAGTGGATTGTAATATCCTATAAGATCATCAGAACTTGTCCAATTTGGCTTAACCGGAATAATCTTGGATACACCGCCTACGGCCTCAGCAAATCTTTTAACAAGATTTGTTTTTCCAATACCAGAATCTCCTGCGAACAGAATAAGATCATAGGTATTCAAGAGCGCACAAAAATTTCTTAACAAACTCTTACTGTAAAGAGAACCTTTTTTATAAATGGCCAATTGAATTTGATCAATAGCATCTTCATATAAACCAGTAAATGGTGGTATTACATTATGAGGTATTTCTTTATTCAAAAGATTGTAAGCATCATCTTGTTCAATGATACCTAGTTGGGCAAGCAGCAGTATTTTTTTCCTGTTGTTCTCAAGTAAGGATTGAGTTTTTGCTAATGAATCGGATAATTTTTGATTGACTTCATTTAATTCTTTTGTTGCATGGTCTTTTTGTAGTTCAATTTTATTATGTTCTTTTTTAATATCAGTAAATTTTTGAACTTCTTCTTGATACTCCTTTTCAAGAGATGCAACATTATTTTTAATTTCATCTTCTTTCTTACTGTATTCACTCTCTAATTGGATTTTTTTTGCCTCGTATTCATCTGTAATGTCGTTTTTTAGTTTCTCAGTTTTTTCTCTAATGTCTTTAATTTCATCATTCTTTTGTTCTATTACCCAATTTTCCAAAAATCCTTCATCGTTGATTTTAGATAAAAAAATAGAAAAGACTTCTTTTGGAATTTTGTTAACTTTTATTAGATCGCTTATGTTATTTGATTTTATATAAAAAACAAATTTTGTGTGTTTCTTTTCTTGCTCTACTTTAGATGAAAAGTTTAATTTATTTGTTCGATATTTAACATAATCACCTTCTTTTAAGTCATTTTTATTTAATTTGTCTTCGATGTTAGTACCGATATAGACCGATACCTTGTCTTCTGAATCAGGATACTTTAACAGTCCTGAATTTAAAGAAAAAACAGGATCCAACATATATAAATCACCGTAACTAGTCGGTATTCTTTTGATTTTTCCTATAAAGACAAAAGGAGAATTCTTATTGATTGACCAATACTGTTTGAGATACTCATTTTTTTCAGCGTTGGTAGAAAAAGATTGTTTACCATTACTGTTTTCTAGAATCTGTCCATTATCTTCTGAACTATTAATATTGGAGTTGTCTAAATTTTCTGAGGAAGCCTGTTGATTATTTATCTCTTTATCCATTGTCGGTACCTACTCTACTTTTATTATTTGTTTAGCTGTTGTTTTTCTAAGAATGTGACTCGTTAGGTAATATGCTTTGATGATTTGTTAATTTACCAAAGCACTTAGATCCTGTTAATGACAAAAAGCATATTTTTTACAGTAAAAAGGATGGCAATTGATGTATTGGCGATTTAGATCACATTGTTACTGGAAAGACATTTGGAATTGAAGAATTAATTCTACAATCCATTATTTGAATGAGGTATCATATAAAATATACCGTTTTAGCAAAAATAAAACAACACGTCAAACTCGATATTGCTTTGATAGAGAGCAATACATTCAGTCATGTTTGTGACACACAGTTAGTCAAAATAGGTACACTGTATATGTTGGGAATCTATTTTGTTCGCAGCAAAAATTACGATATATGTAAAAGGTCAGGAATTAGTTTAACGTTTTTTTGTTCGATGAAAAGACAGAGGGGCCTTATGCTGTGAATGAAGTATTACAAAGGTTAAAGAGACTGTTTCATTAACTTTTGTATCAGTCTTTTTACTCCTATTCTTTTTCTTAACCCTTGAGACTGTCTGAATAGAGTTTTGTCATCCCTTTTAGCGACGTGGCGGATGTGAGCTTAAATTGTGGTCAAAGATCAAAAGTCCTGCATAAATGATGATAGCCGCACCTAATGCAGTGTAACCTACAATCTTTTGACCTAAGGTTGATTCAGCATTACTCTTTTTTTCACCTCTTTCATTTTTTCTTTAATGATGGCTAAAAGATCTTCATTAAATTTGTCACTGTTGTAGTTAGCGTTCTTACAGATTGCAGCAGCTGAGGTACTGCATACCATTCTCTTATCTTTAGAAGATGAGAACAGTGAATTGTTTGATGATAGACTTGAGCAGGCAGTAAGCATGATCATTAAGCTTACTATGGTTTTTGCTGTATTTTTAACGCATGCTCTTACAGAATGATTCATTCTGCGCTCTCCAGTTACTTAATCTGTGTAGTGTAGTATGCCTGTGCCTTGATCAAAGGACTTTAGGTTACTCTACAGCATTGATGCCTGCTGATCTTTACGCTGCTGTTCTTTACGGATATTAACCTCATTCATGGCTTTAAAGAAAGGATTCTGTCCGTAGACAACATCCACGTCAAAGCTCATATGTGGCGCATCAAGTTTCACGGTAGATTTACCGTTTTTATACTCAGCACATTTGTTATCTAAAAAACAAATTGGATCCTAAGTATTATCATCTGTTGCTAAAGAAGTCATCAGCAACCCTCATTCAATACTCGAACATCATCCAAACTTTTACTGTTTAAGCACACTATCATTAAATCCGTGCTTTAACAATCTTAATGAACCATCAATAGGATCATTGTTATCGTTAGACTTAACAGTAACTACACCTTCTTCTTCTAACATGCCAATAGCACTTTCTTGTTTAAAGAGGTGCTTAGGAGAGTTCTTTAAACTTTGAACTACACTAGTTTGCAGTGGTTCTACATGATCTTTTGTCATTAAAGTAAAGTCATGCAGTGCTTTTGAGAAATTTGAACAGATAAACTCTGATGGGGATTTACCATCTAAAAAAGCTAATACCTCAATTAAAGCTGATAATTGAGCACTTGGTCTTACACTTAAAACTTTATAGCTGTTTACATTCTCAGCTTTAATTCTGCCTTCATCTAAAGCTCTGTTTTGAATATCCTGAATAATGCTCATTTGATACCTTCTAAAATGCCCTACAGTCTAGGAGTGTCTACCGCAAGTTAGGCGGAAACCGCACTCAAACAAACTCTTTGTGATTCTGAAAATATGTGATGCTTAAGGATGTATCTTTACTGTCTCTACACTTTCTCTATCAAGATTTTGCAAAAGAGTCTTGTTACTTTCGTTACTCACTTTTACCTTCATTCTTTCTTTGATACTTTGTCAAAAGATTCCACTTTTCAAGACTCTTAAATAGCATCTTGTACTGAGATGAGGAGATAAGATCCTCGCGCTCACAAAACTGTAACAGTTTTACACCTACTTGCAGATAACTGTCTGAATGAGCAACACCTTCATGTTGAGAACCAGTCTTTTTACCACTAGGTCCATAGGTTAGTACTGATGAAACAAAGTAAGGAACAGATGCAACCTCATCTGTCCATGAGGATACGTTTGATGACAACTCCCCCCTTTTAGCATAGGCATCAGCTATAAGACCAATAGCTAAGGCTACGTCAGCTGCGACACCATCTTCATGAAGAGATTTTTTAAGATAGGTGCATAAGATAAGTTCTATAAGATCAGACTTATTCTTGATGCCATAGTGATCTTGCAGAGCATTTAGTAAATTCAAATCGTCATTGTCGAATTTGACATTGTATTTCTTTTCACTAGAGCTTTGGATTAAGGGTAACTGAGGCTCATTAAAGCAGCCTTTATCGACCTCAACACTGTGTTTTTCAGAGCCTATTTTTTTACTCATACAAGCCTCTTATCAATAATATTGTTTAAGTCAATTATATTCATTTTTAAAGTCAAATTTTGACTTATTTAAGATTAAAGCTTAATTGCTTGACCAGACTCAAATATTTTTCTTTTTTATAATTCCCTTATATAAGCCATTTATTCAAGATATTTATAATTAGTTTGCTTTAATAATTGCAATTTATGCCAGTAAAAAGACAGTTTTTTCAAAAGTCATGAGAGTATGAGCATCTTATTTAAATTGCTATAATAGAGGAGATGCCAAATCATGAATGAGCTTGTTAATACAAGAGAGGACTTTATGTTCGTTAACGTTGATAACGTTAGTTTTCAAATGGAAAAAAATGGAGATTACGTTGATAAATCAGAGATTATATCGTTAATCAACCGCTTCATTAACGGGCAAAAACGTTTTATATGTGTGACACGACCAAGACGATTTGGAAAGAGTGTCACCCTTGACATGCTTAATGCCTATTATTCAAAAGGATGTGATTCAAAGGAGCTATTCTCTGATCTAAAAATATCCTCATTACCAGTTTTTGATAAGCACTTAAATCAGCATGACGTGATCTATTTGGATATGATGGAATTTGCTGATAACGAAGAAAATGGAAATAAGTATCTTGAGAATTTAAATACAGAAGTTGTCTCAGAATTGAAAGAAACCTATCCAGAGCGCCTTGAAAAAGATAAGAGTTATTCCTTGCCAGAAGCCATTTCTTCATTAAAAAAGAGATTTGTCTTTATTATTGACGAATGGGATTTTGTGTTCAGACAGTATCCAGATAACAAAAAACTGCAAGAGGATTTTATTGACCTTTTAAGAGCTTTGTTTAAGGATAGAAGCAGGCAGAGTTTGGCAGAATTGGTTTACATGACCGGTATCCTACCTATTGCAAGATACAACACTCAGTCTGCGCTAAATAACTTTAGTGAATATACTATCTTAAATCCAGGCATGTACGCTAAGTACTATGGTTTTACAGAAGACGAAGTAAAGACACTTTGTGAAAAATACCAACTTGATTTTGAGACCACCAAGTTCTGGTACGACGGCTACAAAGTAGGTGGGTATGAACTTTATAATCCAAATTCTATCATCGAGCTTATCAATCATGGAACTTTTGAAAGTTACTGGTCAAATACATCTGCCTATGGTCTTGTAAAAGAAGCCATCAATCTGAATTTTGAAGGTCTAAAAGACGATATCATCAAACTGTGTTCTGGTGATACCATTTCAATTCCTCTACCAGAGATTAAAAGCTACAATACAGCAGATCTTAATTTTAAAAATAAAGTAGCAATCTATATTTATCTGGTTCATTTAGGCTATCTTGGTTGTAATCTAGAGGAAGGAATTATCTATGTTCCTAATGAGGAAACCAGACTTGAGCTTTTAAATTCAGTAAAAGAAAATCACTGGCCTCAATATGAGGGTGCTTTAAAGCTTTCAGAACAGGTTGTGGCAGCAACTTACAATAAAGATGCAGAAACAGTAGCTACTCTGCTTTCTAAAATTCATGAGGATAAAGTACCAGCCCTTGAGTACAACAATGAAAGTGCTTTACGTTATGTGGTCCTGATGGCATACCTTGCAACAGAAAGCTACTACCTAGCTCCATTAAATGAGTTTCCCACTGGAAAAGGTTTTGCTGATATTGTCTATTTGCCAATCTCTGCTAATTCTAAAAGAAAGCCAGCCTTAATCATTGAACTTAAAAAGGACTCTAGTGCAAAGGTAGCCCTTGAGCAGATAAAAGAGCGTGACTATGTTTCAAGAGTAAAAGAGTACACCGATAATATTCTTTTAATCGGAATTAACTACGACTCTAAAAACAAGCAACACTCTTGTACTATTGAAGAATACTCTAAATAGAAAACTTGAATATAATCGTCCTAATACAACTTTAGGACGTATTAACTTAAGAGTTTTAAGCTAGACTTAATTTTAATTAAAGCGCAAGCTTAATAGCCTTTTCTTTGATCTTTAAAAGTTCTTGATTTGAATACCAGGTAGGTATTGGCTTTTTAAAGTTATCAAAGTCTTCTCTGATTCTGTCTGAATTTAACTGCATCTTAAGGTACATTTCTTTACTCTCTTTTGCCTTTAAAGCACATTTCCAAAGCGAGTAAAGAGCACAGTATAAGGCAAAGTGCATCCAGAATTTTACAGGGACTAGCGATGAGAAATAACCATCAATCACACCTGCACACAGCACTGGGTATAAGCCTGCGTTTTCAAATTCTAATGAAGCAAAATCCTCACACATGCAGCCAGGTCCATATGAATAAGATGGCAACATTAAGATTGTACCGTCATGAGTAGTCATGATCTTCTGGTACTTTAAAGATCCATATCTCATCACTGGCCTGAAGATAGAGAAATAGTCATAGCGTGTGGAGATAGCATCCATGGCAATTCTGTCATTTTTTAAATGAGGCAGCTCTGCTACATATGATGCTATCTTTTCCATATAGGAAGAGTGTCTTTGATTTGCTTTTTCTGTCTGAGCTTGAGTCAGAGGAACTGAGTGCAGATCTTTTAAAATTCTGCCTATTTTTTTACCGGCTGCATACTGCCACTCAGGAGGAACTACAGATAAAAAGTCTTTTAAAAAGCCTGCATCTTTGTAGGTAAAAAGAGCATTTACTAAATTACCTTCGATATTTTCGTTAATGGAGATTGGTTCAAAGATGTTATCAGGAGCTGCATCATAAAAAATCTGAGCACTCTTATAAGCTTTTTTAATTCTAGGTAGAACTTTTCTATCACCTTGCAGGCACAGGCATCTGGTACTTGCAGTTTTAATTACTGAGTACTCAACACTGTTAGCATCTGTGAAAAGTTTTCTGTATGAAAGTTGCATATTACCTAGACTTAGAATTTACAAAGGCTTATCTAAAGCACTTATGCTTAATCAAACTCTGCTCGTTTTTAGAGTGGTCTTAGTTTTTAGAGTGTTCTTATTAAGAATGTTCTTAAAATCATGAGCTGACTCTATTATACACATCAGTATGTTAACTATCATCCACACAAGTCTCATTTGGCAAGGAGGACTAAGTCTTTTTAGCTTATGATTTTAGCTTACAAATGCTAACTATGATCTTGGGTGAGCTTTATTGTAGACCTGATGCATACGCTCGGTTGCAACATGGGTATAGATTTGGGTGGTTGTAAGTGATGAATGACCTAAGAGCATCTGCACAGAACGTAAATCCGCATCATGATTTAAAAGATGAGTTGCAAAAGCATGACGGAATGAGTGTGGAGAGAAACTGTCAGTTAAGCCTAACTGTTTTCCATAAACTTTAATACGATACCAGAAGGCAATTCTTGACATAGGAGCTATTCCCTTGCCTGATAAAAAGATAAAGGGGCATTTTCTTTGAGGATCTTTTTCTTTTCTCTTGGTATTTATATAAAGCTCAATCCAGTAAATGGCATCATCGCACAAAGGTACGATTCTTTCTTTGTCACCTTTACCTCTTACCATGACAAAGCCATCCTGAAAAAAGATATTGTCAAACTTCAATGAGATAAGCTCACTGATTCTAAGACCTGTTGCATAGACAGTCTCGAGCATGGCTTTATCTCTTAATCCTGTATGAGTATTAAGATCAGGTGCATCTAAAAAAGCTTCCACACAACCTTCAGACATTACATGAGGAATGTTTCTTATAAGCTTGGGATTCTCAATACGAACACAAGGATCGTTATCAATTAGTTTTTCTTTTTTTAAAAAGTTTGTAAATGCTCTTAATGAGCAGAGAAATCTGGCATTAGAACTTGCCTCATGATCGATATTCTCTTTCAGGAAAGCTTCGATATGAGCCTGTGTAAAATGCTCATCTTTTACAGAAAAAGTCTTATCAATGAAGTTTAAAAATCTTTCGACATCAGCACAGTAAGCTTTAATTGAAAGCACAGACAGACCATTTTCAAGTAACAGATAGTCATGAAAATTGACTATTAGTTCTGAGGCTCTTTTATCCATGTTTTATCCTTAAAGCTCTCTTCAATTTCACTTAAATGCGGTTTTACTTTCTTTACTTTTGCTTTAGGTTTGATGAAAAGAAATAGAATGGCTTTATTTGATCTTTTGATATAACCGTGTGATACACGGTTATATCAAAGTCTAAGTTCTTACTGTTTTATTCTCTTTTGTATCTCTCTTACTAGCCTTACCTTTCAACTATCTTTTAGTTTGATCTTTTGTTTGTATTTACAGTTTCAAACATTTTTCTAGTAAGGATACTTAGTAAGAGCCTATTCAAAGTCACTGCGTGACATATCAATTAACTGAGCCATTGAAGGGAGCTCTTTTTTAGAGCTCTTAGTTACAGTTACATAATATCTGTCATTCTTTGGAATAAGACAGAAACGATAGACGCCGTCTTTTTTAGGATAGTAACTGATTTCTTCAAACTTAGAATTTGGATTTAATTCCAAAGAGCGAGCACCGTCTCTTAGAACACCTGGTGGAGTTAAAAAGCCAAAGTTGGTACCCTTTGACCAGTTCTCATCAGCAAACTTGAACTTATAAGGAGCCCAGTCAGAACGTAATGTTGCCAGAGTGCAGTAGCCGTGACCGTCTTTTCTTAAACGGTAGGTCTCAGATGCCTCATAGTCATTCATTTCACCTCTTAAATAGATAGCCTTATCATTGATGGTAAGACCACCTGGTAATAACGTCTTTACAGCATTACCTTCCTCTGAAGAACAGCCTGATAGAAGTGCACATACTAATAACGCACCTAGGCTCTTTTTTATATTTTTCACAATGTACCCAATCATTAAAATTTTAAGATTTTTCTACTAATTGCTCTATTCTACACAAATTTATAAAGAAAATACCCTAAAATATCTGTATTCATCTGTACTCTACTGAATTCTTTGGTTTTATTTATGCCTTGTAAAACACCATCAAATGCTAATGAATTGTCAACCTCAAAACAGTCTTTAACAAAAGACCAGATAAAAGCATGTGACAATTCATCAGTGTCTTATAAAAAAACACCTTACAGAGTAGGTCTTACAGGCGGTATTGCCTGTGGTAAATCTGGTATTGCCTCATTATTTGCAAAACTGAACGTACCTATTGTTGATACTGATGTAATTGCCCGTGAGGTAGTGATGCCAGGCTCTGCTCTTTTAGGAAAACTGTCTGAACGCTTTGGACAGGACATCATCAAAGATGACGGCAGTTTAGACAGACGTCTCTTACGTCAAATTGCCTTTGATAAGTCTCATCCTGAGAACTTAAATGACTTGAATGCTTTAATGGCTCCTGCAATTGAAGATGAAACTGTGCGTCAGGTACAGGAAAAAACTTCCCCTTATGTCATTATCTGTATTCCTCTGCTCTTTGAGCATCATCTTGAATATATGGTAGACAGAATTTTAGTGGTGGATGTAGAGCCTAAACTTCAGCTAGAAAGATTGATGAGTCGTGATAGCATCAACAGAGAGTTAGCACTCTCGATGATTGCCTCACAAGTAGACAGAGAAACGAGATTAAAAAAAGCTCATGATTTAATTGAATCTGATAGTTCTCCTTTAGATAAAAAGGGAGATCTCGTGTTAAAATTACATAATCTATACCAACAGCTGGCAAACAGCAAAATTTAATGCATTAGAGTACTTTATAAGGTTATGTTTATTTACGAATTTCCATTAAGCCCAAGAGCTAGAACATACCTAAAATTAGAACAGGTTTTTAAAAACGCTGAGCTAAGTTCTGATCTTAGTTCTATTCAGAACGTGATGTTTCTATTACGCGCAGTCGTTGATTTTATCGATCTTGTTGATGGTTCTAGTGCCATCAAAATCGAATTATTAAAAGATCTTGAAAAATGTGACGGTAGATTAAAGGGATGGCTTACTGATCCTGAATGTGATAAGGACTTTGTAGCCTTATTGCGTGAAAAGATTGTTGAAGCTAAAAAAGCTTTAGACTCTTTTACAAGACAGAGAACTGTCTTAAAAGATGATCCTATTATCGAACTTATTAAACCAAGATTTTTAACTCCAAGTGGCATCAACTGCTTTGATACTCCTCTGTTTACCTACTGGTTCTCTCAGAGTATTGAGAAGAAAAAACAGAGCGTAGACAAGTGGTTACACGAATTTGACTGTATCAGAATACCTGTTTACACAATTCTCTACTTATGGAGACTGTGTGCTAACTTTTCTGATAGAGTAGCAAAATCAGGCTTTATGCAGGAGAGCGCTGATACCTGTGACTTAATCAACATTCAATATGATGAGAATGTAGCAGGTTACCCTGTAGTCAGCGGTTTCCAGTCACGAGTAAACATCAGATTCTTACCTTTTGACAAAGAGTCAAAAGTAGGTGATGTTCCATTTAAGATTGCTTATATCAAGAGTAGCTTACAGCAATGAGCCTAAAGGATTTACTTTCACCAGAGCTGTATGATGAGGTTGTTCATGATGCTCATGACTGTGGTGAAGCAATTGTAAAAAATGAAGGACAGCCTCTAAAGGTAAAATGTCCTATCTGCAAAAAAGAAACTGTATATGATGCATCTAACCCATACAGGCCTTTTTGCTCTGAAAAGTGCAGACTGATTGATTTAGGCGCATGGGCTAATGATGAGCGTGTGATTAAAGGCAGACCTGTAGATGAAGATGAGGATGGAGAGCTTTTAAACGATCCTAATCTTCGAAAATACAATTTTCCTAAAGAATAGTATTTTCTTAAGAGGTTAAAGATAACTCTTTTTTACAGGCAACGATTAAGACAGAAAAGACCGAACTTACAGGATAAGATTTTGAAAAACGAAGGGATGAAACAGTTTACTTTGGCGACTCTAGCTATAGCTGTAAGCGTAGCTATCAGTACTAATGCCTTTGCACTTGAAAACGAGAAACAGACATCTTCATCTGAAAAAGCAGATAAAGACAATTCTGTTTCTGAGTTCTCTGTTACAACCACCAGGATTGCTTCTAACCTAAAGCCTAGAGCCAATATCACAGGTTCATTTTCAGAACGCACCATGGAGATCATGAGTTCTGAGGCCTCTTCAAAATATTTGCAGAATCCTCGTGCAGCAGACAGTGCAACCTTCCCTATGAGGCTTATCAATAAATTAAATGAAAAGCCTTGGATAAACTCTCCATCATTCCCTATTCGTGCTAAAGATATGGCCTGCTTCTATGGTGTGCCATCTTACAGATATCCACAAAAATTTGATTCTGATAAGACTCCTGTCGTAGTAACAGCTGACAAAGTTTCAGGTAAGCTCAATGAGAAAAAAGCTCATATCTTAACTTACACCGGTAATGTTGAGGTAACTCAGGGTGACAAGATCTTAAACTCAGATATCGTAGTCTATGATGGTAAAGAGAGAACCTTAACCACCAAAAGCAGTGCTGTAATTCATGAGCCTGAATACACCATCTCATCTGATGAGGACATGGTACATAATCTTGATACTAAGCAGATGAACCTGACAAATGCAGCTTTCATCTTAAACGGCTCTGTAATATCAGGTACTGCTGATAAGATGAATATTGATAACAAAAAAGGCTCTAAGACTTATAAAGGAGCTACCATCTCAGGCTGTCCTGTAGACAAGAGATCATGGCATTTTTATTCAACTACTTTTAAAACTGAAAAAGATGCCTACTTTGGTGATGCCTGGAATGATGTACTCTTTTTAGGTAAGGTACCTGTATTCTATACACCTTATGCTCAGATCCCTTTAACTAATAAACGTCATTCTGGTTTACTGCCTGTATCTTTAGAGTACAAATCCGGAGAAGGTATTTCTTACACTGCACCTTTCTATTTAAACCTTGCTACAAACTATGATGCCACTGTAACTCCAGGTCATGATGCTAAGCGAGGCAATATCTATGACGTACAGTTTAGATATTTACCATTTAATAATCTTTCAGGTGAGATTAACGCTACCTATTTACCAAACGATCCTCACTGGTCACCAAAGAACGATGACTACAGCCGCTGGTTTATTAACATTTATCAGACCTTATCTTTCTTAGAGAATGATTTAAACTTCAGCTTAGACTACAGTAAAGTTCGTAACGACGACTATACCTATCTGTCTGATGTAAGTCAGAAAAACGCTGCTATCACCGATTCAAGTCTGCAGCAGAGTTTTAAGGCAAGCTATGATCAGGATCTGTATGATGTGTCTTTAGAATTAAGAAAGTATCAGAACATGTTCTCTACTTCTAATATTTCTACTTACAGACCATTTGCCATGTTGCCCCAGTTAAAGGCTAACACCTATAACTCATACGGTTCTTTCTACTTTAAGTTAAAGACTGAAGCTACACACTTTTCATTAGATAAGATGAAAAATGACATGACATTATCTATGAATCGTCTGCATGCTGAGCCTTCTGTACGCTATCTTGCCTACGAAGGTTACGGCACCAGTGTAGATATGGGACTAACCGGCTTTTTAACTCATTACAGTCAGTCTGATTTAGAGTATTTAACCTCTTCATATAAGTCTCGTTTAGGCTTTAATGAGTACAAAGATTCTGTAACTCGCGCTCTGTACTTAGCTGATGTTCATGCTAAATCTACCTTTGAAAAGAAAATACTGGACATGAACCACACCCAGACATTAGAGCCTGAGTTTAAGTATCAGTACATTCCTTATAAAGATCAGAGCAATATTGCACTCTACGATACTACTAACCGTTATGATGACTACTACACTCTGTTCTCACCTCATCGCTATGCAGGTATCGACAGAATTGCCAACATCAATATGGCAACCTTTGGTTTAACCTCTCGCCTGCTTGATGCTCATGACCGTGAACTTTTCCGTGTAGCCCTAGCTCAGGGTTATAACTTCTCTGATAACAGAGTAAAACTGCGTCAGACTGATACTTTAAGTACCAATCCTAGATCTCCTCTTGAAGCTTTAATTGATGTCGTGCCTTTTGATGGTATGTCTATCCATGCTCAGGCTCAATATAATCCTGACGGTGATGAGTTCTATACCTACAGTGGTTCTGCCCGATACACCGATCCTGCTACAGGTTACATGCTAGGTGTTTCATACCGTTACTATAAAGACGGTAACTACTATGTAGAAAACTACAAACAGGTAGACTTAAAGCAGTTAGGTCTTGAAGTAAAATTACCAATTTCATCATCATGGACTGCTTTTGCTGCTTCATATAAAGATATTGAGCAATCCTACAATATTGATACAAAGTTTGGTCTAAAGTATGACGATTGCTGTTATGCTGTTACCCTGCTCTATGAGAACTATATGAACATGGACTGGAAAAACATGCAGCACACTCCAGAAAAGCTTATCGGCGTACAGTTTGAGCTAAAAGATCTCTTCGCTATCAACGTAAGAGGTATTACCGATCCTAATGGTACTGGTACCCACTATCTGCCATCACTGGATCCTACTAACTTGAACAGATAAATTTGAACTTTATGCAGCGTATTGAATCTAAAGCAATACGTGCTGTATAAAAAAATTAAAAGGTTATAACTTAACAGAGATTAACACAGACAGAATAAGGTACATTAAATGAAATTACATAACAATCTTGGCCAGAAACTAGGCAAGTTAGCATCTTTAAGTACTGTTTTACTAGCCTTATTTGGCAACGCCTATGCAGAAGAACAGGTTTTAGATTCAACTGCAGCTGTCGTTAACAACGGAATTATTTTAGAGAGTGAGTTAAATACTCATACTCAAAAGCTACTCTCTAAATATGTAGCAACTGGTGCTAAAGTAGATGAAATTACCGCACGCCGTCAGGCTTTACAGTCACTTATCACCAGAGAGCTGATTTTACAAATTGCTCAGACAAATGGCGCTGAGGTAACTGACATGCAGTTAGACTCAACTTTAGAGTCAGCAGCCTTACGTAACAACACTTCAACCGATAAAATTCTAAAGAGTTATGGCCAAAATCTAACTGAAGCTCAGGCTCGTGAGAAATTTAAAGAGGACTACTTAATCAACGAAATCCGTCGTTCAAGTGTTCGTCAGAGAATTCATATCTCCCCTGTTGAAATCAACACTTTAGCTAAAGCTTTAAAACAGCGTGGCAGTGTTGAACCTATGTACCATATCGCTCAGGTTGTAATTCCACTCTCATCTGCTCCAAATGAAGCTGAGTACAACAGAGTTCAAAGTGAAGCCCGTCAGGCTTTAAATGCAATTAAAAATGGTGCTAATGTAGCTGAAGTTGCTGCAAAATACGCTACCTCAGAGCAAAGTGCTGATATGGGATATATACCAGAGACAGCAATTCCATTACCATTCTTACCTGCTATCTTAAATGCAAAATCTGGTGATGTAATTGGACCATTCAGATCATCAATTGGTATGCACATCATTAAACTTTATGATGTTTCACATTCAGCTGTAACTCCTATTAAGACCTATGATGCAGCTCATATCTTAATTAAGACCTCCATCATCTATTCAGATGAGGCAGCTGTTGCCAAGTTAAAGGATATCGCATCTGAGATTAACAAGGGTACCATTACTTTTGCACAGGCTGCCAAGCAGTACTCTGAAGATCCTGGTTCAGCAATTAAAGGTGGTGATTTAGGTTATGCTGTAGCTGATATCTATGATCCAAACTTTGCCAGAGCTTTAACTCAGTTACATGTAGGTCAGATGAGTCAGCCTGTAAAATCAGCATTTGGCTGGCACTTAATTCTGTTAAAAGATACCAGAGTTGACAGAGACTCTTTAGAAGTTTTCAAAGAGAAAGCAAACTCTATTATCTTTGAGCGTGAATTCAATGAAGCTGTAACTTCATGGGAAAGATCATTACGTGAGATGGCTTACATCCACGTTATCGATCCTGAATTAGTAAATTCTGGTGTTTCTCTTGATCAGGATAATAAAGGCAAGAATACTCTAAAGCCTACAAATGACGATCAGGGAAGCCAGCAATATTCAGAAAACAGCCGTCTTCTAAACTAAAGATAGGCCATAATTTAGAGGTTAAATGACATATCGTTTAGCAGTGACACCTGGAGAGCCTTCAGGTGTCGGTCCAGAGCTGATGTATCATCTGTCAAAACTTGACTTAAAAGATACTCAGCTTGTTATCATCGCATCTAAAGAGCTTATCGCACAGCGTATAGCTCTTTTTAATTCTAATCACACTGAGTCTGTAAAGATAACTGATTACTCTAAAGACAATTTTGTACCTCAAACAAAAGGTACCTTATGTGTTTTAGATGTACCTTTAGCTGTACCTTCAGTTCCGGGAAAACTTGATAAAAGAAACGCCAAATACGTTTTAGACTGTCTTGATATTGCCTCAGACAAATCAGTATCAGGTGAGTTCTCCGGTATAGTTACAGGTCCTATCAGTAAGGCTGTGATTGCTGACACTGGTCTTAACTTTACAGGTCACACTGAGTACTTTCAGGAAAGGACTCATACTAAAAAAGTAGTAATGATGTTAGGATGCAAGAAATTCAATGTAGCTCTTGCTACTACTCATCTGCCTTTAAAAGATGTATCTGATGCCATCACTAAAGAGCTTTTAGTTGAGATCGTAACTATTTTAAATCACGATCTTAAAACCAAGTTTGGTATTGATAAACCATGCATCATCAGCGCAGGTTTAAATCCTCACGCAGGTGAAGATGGACATCTGGGTATGGAAGAGATAGACACTATCATTCCTACCTTTGAAGAGTTAAAAGCTCAGGGCATCAATATCATAGGACCACTGCCTGCTGACACCATGTTCCAGCAAAAGTATATTGAGAAGGCTGATGCCTTCTTAACCATGTACCATGATCAGGGGTTACCTGTTTTAAAATATGCAGGTTTTGATTGTGGTTACAACACTACCTTAGGACTTCCTTATATTAGAACTTCTGTCGATCATGGAACTGCACTAGATTTAGCAGGTACAACCAAGGCAGATCCTGGTTCTCTGTTTGCAGCAGTAGAACTAGCTCATACTATGGCACTACGTAGCAGGAGATAATATGGCTTTACCACCAGTACACATGAAAGCAAGAAAACGCTTTGGACAGAACTTCTTAGTTAATGATCACATCATTTCTCAGATTGTGGATGCCATCAATCCAAAAGAGGGTGAACACTTAGTTGAAATTGGACCAGGTCATGCAGCTTTAACTAGACCGGTTTTAGAAAGAGCTAAAGTACTAACTGCAATTGAGTTAGACCGTGATCTTGTGGAGATCTTAAAGCATGATCCTTTCTTAAAAGGACTTACCATTATTGAAGGTGATGCTTTAAAGGTTAACTTTGAGGAGTTAGAAGGTGCAGGTCAGTTGCGTGTTTTTGGTAACTTACCTTACAACATCACCTCCCCTATTATCTTCCACCTGCTGTCACAAAAAGGCATTACTGATATGCACTTTATGTTACAAAAGGAAGTAGTAGAAAGATTAGCTGCAGGACCTAGCACCAAAGACTATGGTCGTTTAACTGTGATGACTCAGTTCCATGCGCAGGTTATCCCAATGCTTATAGTTCCACCATCAGCATTCAGACCAGCACCTAAGGTAACCTCCGCTGTGGTACGTTTAAAGCCAAAGGACTTAACTGATGAAGAAAGATCATTAGTACCTTATTTAAATAACATTACAACTACAGCTTTCTCTGCTCGTCGTAAGACCATCCGTAACTCTTTATCAAAGTTCTTTACAGAAGAGGAGTTAAACAGCTTTGGTCTTGATCCGATTCTGCGTGCTGAAAACATCAGTGTTGAGAAATATGTAGAATTAGCTCGTGCTTTAAAATACAGGAATAAAGTCTAATGGCAGCAAATTCACCAGTATTTGAACTTTTACAACGTAATGAAGATGAGTTTGTAGGACGTGATCTCATCATTGCAGGTGATATTCTCGATCCTATGGTGTTCTCTTTAGTTAAAAGATCTCACAGCGCTACTGTAATTGTCGACAACTTTGTTGTCTGCAAAAAGATGGCAGCTATGATTGGTAAAAGCATGGATGACTCTTGTCCTCAGATAATTGAGTACAAGCATGTAAAGTTAATCTTTGCTGATATCAAATCAGCTCTTACTCATACTAATGAAGCTGATACCTTATTACTATTACTTTCAAAAAGTAAGCAGCAGACTTTAAAGTTATTAAATACTTTAAAAACTAAATTAAAAAAAGAAGCTTTAGTGTACACCGCAGGCTCTAATGACGGTGGTGCTAAAAGTGCTGATTCTTTATTAAAACCTCTAGGTTTTGTAAAGAAAGTTGATTTAGCCAGAAAGTGCACCTTATTTAAAGCTATTTATGAAAATGACTTTAACACCTACAAAGGTGCACAGGACATTAAAGTAAATCCAATTAACATCCCACTGACACTGCATCAGGACAGCGCTGTTTTCTCTCAAGGTAAACTTGATAAGGGGACTGCTATGTTAATAGAGAGCTTAAAAGATTTAACTCCATTTGGAACTGCTTTAGATCTTGGATGTGGCTGTGGTGTGGTAGGTTTAGTGCTCTCAAAGCTAGGCTTTAAGAATGTTACCTCAACTGATGTCAGTGCTGCTGCCATTGAACTTACTAAAGAGAATGCTAAATTAAATGGCTGTGAGTCAATCAAGGTTAAAGCATCTGACATGCTAACAGATCTTGAGAGATTTGATTTAATTGCTGTAAACCCACCTTTCCATGTTGGCGTGACTACCACTACTGCCCCTACTGTTAATATGATCATAGAAGCTAAAGATCACTTAACCAAGAACGGTGTGATGTACTTAGTTGCCAATGCTCATTTAGGTTATGAAAAGGTGCTTTTAGAGAACTTTGACTATGTGCAGATTATTTCTTCAAGCACAACCTTTATCGTGTATAAAGCTAGGATGGAAGAAAAGTAATTAAGTTCATCTTATCAACTCAAAAGCAAGATCAGACGATCTTGCTTTTATGTTTATACTCTAATTAGTCTGAGCATTTTCCTGCTCATTGTTCTGAGTAGAGTTCTTATCAGATTTACTCTCTTCATCTTGACTAGCATTATTCTCTTGATTGTTATCTTGAGCTTGAGGTTCTTCATAAGGAGCAGCCTTAATACAGGTAACACCACCATTATTTGAAACTACTGCATAGTTAAGATCACAGAATTGACCTGCAAAATAAATTGGTAACTGATCATTACCCCATCTTAAAGGTGTAAAGACAATCTTACTTCCTACGGCACAGTTTGTTGCAGAATCAAAGTCAAAGACGTTACATACCAGATTGCTCTGTGAACGAGGTGCTGCTTTATTTACCTCTTCAACCTTTACTACCTCAGGTAAAGCAGGAGTCGTCTCCTTGACAACTTTTACAGTGAAAAATACAGCAACAGCTGCAATAGCTGCAAAGATAAGAGACAATAGTAGATAGTCTTTTAGTTTCATAGATACCTCAAAATGATCCTTTTTATAGTTAAGCTCTAATAAAGTTACTTACAAAGATAGCGGTTCTTCTTAATTTAGCAAAGTTATTTGAAAATGGATTTATATGTATAGAGAAGGGGCGATAACAGAAGGTGTTGTAAGTTACAGCACCTTCTGTTTTAGATAAGAATGTAAACTACTGAGGCTTTACTTCGTTTACAAGCTCGTTTCCTGCAAAGTAATCAGTTACATTCTGTAGAGTAGTATTAACAATGTTGTTCATTGCTTCTTTAGTAAAGAATGCCTGATGAGAGGTAATTAGAACATTGTTCAAGCTCATTAAACGGCTTAAGTTATCATCGGTGATGATGTGATCTGATCTGTCCTGATAGAAGTAATCGTGCTCTTCTTCATAAACATCAAGACCTGCAGCACCAATCTGACCTGACTTTAAACCATCTACAAGATCTTCAGAATTGATTAAAGGACCACGACCAGTGTTAATGATCATTACGCCTTTTTTCATTTTAGCAATTGAGTCTTTGTTGATTAAGTATCTGTTCTGAGGAGTTAATGGGCAGTTTAACGAAATAATATCTGACTGTGCATATAACTCATCCATAGTTACATACTTAATACCAGCTGCTTTCTCGTACTCATGATCTTCATAAATATCATAAGCAACTACATTCATGCCAAAGCCTTTTAAGATGCCAATCAGCACACGAGCAATCTTACCGGTGCCTACTACACCTGCAGTCTTACCGTATAAATCAAAGCCCATTAACCCGTGTAGAGCAAAGTTACCATCACGGGTACGTGAATATGCTCTGTGAGTCTTTCTGTTTAAGGTTAAGATTAAAGCCATTACGTGCTCAGCAATAGCATGTGGAGAGTAAGCTGGTACTCTTACAACTCTGATACCTAAATCTTTAGCAGCCTGCAAATCTACGTTGTTAAAACCGGCACAACGCAGTGCTAAAAGCTCAACACCATTATCTTTTAACTTCTGTAATACTGCTCTGTCTGCTCTGTCGTTTACGAAGATACATACAGCTTTAGCGCCGTGAGTTTCATCTGCATTGTTAATATCAAGGAAACTTCTGTGATAGATTAGCTGAAAACCAAAGTTCTTGTCAGCATTCATATCTGTAAACGCGTGTCTGTCGTAGCTGTGGGTACCAAAAAAGACGATTTTATTGTTTTCCATTTTTTATCCTCAGATGAAAATTCTCTGATTTTGAAATCTGTTTATCAGTATTAGACATCTCTAATAACTGGTAATCTAGCCTGTTCAATAAGATACACTATTTCTAACTCAAAATTTGATCTTTATCAAATATTTTATTACGTGCACAATTTGTGCAAATCGGCGCAAAAGCACCAAGACTTAAGTTGCGAAAAGGCATTATATTATGCAAAACGCTCATTATTTATTAAGAATAATTCTTAATAACAATAACTTTTAAAAAATTATAGCTACCTCAACTTTTTTCTATCAAATATTTTTACAAAGAACTTTTCTTTCTTTTAAAGAATAATCAGTTAATAAAAAAGCAAATGCAGTACTCATTTTTTTAGCTTTCTACCACAAAATTTACAGACGATATGCTCAATATTGTTGTATAGAAGCCCATTTTCAGGGGCAAGATAAAATCTTGTTCTATACTCATTAAATAGGTTCATGACATCAGATGATGTCTTAAGAATACATAACAATCAAAACATCTCATAAGGAGTCTCTCAAATGGCAGCATTAGCTATGATCCTAGCCGGCGGTGAAGGTACCCGTCTTATGCCTTTAACCTCATGCAGAAGTAAACCTGCGGTTCCTTTTGGCGGAAGCTACAGACTAATTGACTTCGTGCTCAATAACTTCGTTAACTCAGGTATCATCAAGATCTTTGTAATCACTCAATACAAATCACAGTCTTTGTTGATGCACTTAAAGAAAGGCTGGCAGGTAAGTGGTATTTATGGAGCCTTCATTGACTCACTGCCAGCTCAGATGCGTGTATCAAAGGAGTGGTATCAGGGTACAGCTGATGCTATCTATCAAAACTTAACCTTTATAAAAGAACAGTTCCCAGATCATGTATGTATCTTCGGCTCAGACCATATTTATAAGATGAATATCCGTGATATGCTCACCTATCACAAGAACATCGGTGCAGATTTAACTGTGGCTGCTATCAGAATGAAATCAAGTGAGTGCGCAGGTAAATTTGGTGTTATCGAAGTTGATGAAAACAATAAGATGATTGGCTTCGAGGAAAAACCTGCACATCCTAAAGAGTTACCAAATCACCCTGGCTATTCACTAGTATCTATGGGTAACTATATCTTTAAAGCTGATGTTTTATGCAATGAGCTAGTTGAAGACGAGCTAGACAAGAACTCAAGCCATGACTTTGGTAAAGATATCATTCCTAAGATGTTCCCTCGAGGCAATGTTTATGTATACGACTTTAGTGAAATCGAAATTGAGGGAGAGAAAGACTTTGCTTACTGGCGTGATGTAGGAAGTATCGACAGCTACTGGGAAGCTCATATGGACTTATTAGGCAATAAGCCTAAGTTCAATCTGCAGAACCCGAAGTGGCCTTTACATACCTTCTATCCTCCTCTACCACCTGCTGACTTCACCGATACTGATGATAATGAGTCTCACGTATCTATGTCTTTAATTTCCGCAGGCTGCAAGATTAACGGTGCAACTATCAATAAGTCAGTTCTAGGCTTTAGATGTACCGCAGGCGATGGCGCTATGGTTGAAGGCAGTGTGCTTATTGGTGATAACATCATTGGTAAGGGAGCAAAAATTAAGAATGTGATCTTAGACAGACATGTTGAGATTGCTCCGGGCTTTGAGATTGGCTACGATAGAGAGAAAGATCAAAAGCTTCTTGAAAATGAGAAGAATTCTATGATCACAATATCTAAAAATGGCATAATAGTAGTACCTGAGGGCATGCGCTTAGGTTTTGACTAGAACACATAAAATAAGGGGTTGCCTGTGAACATCTTGTTATTATCATCAGAAGTTGCAGGCATCATGAAATCAGGCGGTCTTGCAGATGTTGCCAAGGCTTTGCCTTTACAGCTACAGGCTGAAGGTCATGATGTCAGAGTTGTCATGCCATGCTATACCACAATCAAGGATTACGATAAACTTGAGGTGATAGCACATGGAGTTTTGAATGAAAACAATCCAGATGAAAAACTTCGCATCCCCTATTCAATTAGAAAGACCTATCTTAATAAAGTAGTTGAAGTTTGGTTAGTTGAATGTCCTAGGTACTTTGACAGAACCTCTATGTACGGTGACAACAACCAGGCTTATGCTGATAATGGAGAGAGATTTGCTTTCTTCTCAGCTGCAGCTTTAGATGCCTGTAAGCACCTAAACTACTGGTTTGATATCCTGCACTGCAATGACTGGCACACCGGAATTGCGCCTATGTTAATGCGGATTAAATACGCATTAGACCCTTATCTATCAAGAGCTCGCTCTGTACTTACCATTCATAATGGTGCTTTCCAAGGTGCCTTTGACAGATCACAAATTGCGATCTTGCCTGAAATTGCCAATATCTATAATGACAAGATCACTCAAGGTTCATATATCAATTTCTTAAAATGCGGTGTTTTCTATGCTGATAAAATCAACACTGTAAGCCCCGGTTACGCCAGTGAACTTACCACTTATTTAGGTGGTCACGGTATGACTCAGAACTATCTTGACAGACAACAAGATCTTTCAGGTATCGTCAATGGTTGTGACTACTCTGACTGGGATCCTTCTACAGATCAATTGCTGCGAATAAGATATGATGTTAAGAACTTAGATCAAAAGGTTCTAGGCAAGTACCTCTTACAGAGAAAGCTTGGCCTTGAGATGGGTGATACCCCAATGTATGGTATGGTTGCAAGACTTACCGACCAAAAAGGTATAGGTCTTTTAATTCCTATCTTAGACAGATTCTTACAGCATAAAGTTCAGGTTGTAATTGAGGGAACAGGAGATCCTTACTTACAGCAGCAGATGACTGAAATTGCTAATCGTCATCCTGGTAAAATGATCTTCCAGCCTGTATATGACAATATGTTAGCTCATCAGATTGAAGCTGGATCTGACTTCTTCTTGATGCCATCAATCTTTGAGCCTTGCGGTCTAAATCAGATCTACTCTTTAGCTTACGGTACTCTACCTATCGTACGTGCTGTAGGTGGACTTAAAGATACTGTTAAAGACTATGATCAGGATAGAGTAAACGGTGACGGCTTTATGTTCTTCGATCCAAGTTCTGAGGAGTTACTATCCTGCTTACGTCGTACTTTAATTCTGTATTTAGAAGATCCTTCAGAGATGAAGCGTATTAAGCAGAACGCTATGAGAGTACGCTTTAACTGGTCTGATTCATGTAAAAATTACATTGAACTGTATAAGAGTGCTTTAAAGAAGCCTAAGTGGTAGTTCTCTTGACACGTAGGATTAAAAAGCTCTGGAAGATTTTCTTTCAGAGCTTTTTAATTAAGACACTTAAACTAGCTGAAACTCAGTAAAAGCTCTTACTTTAGGATCTGCATTGAACACGGTAGCTATTCTTAAAAGCTCTGTTTTCTTAGGCACAATATTGCCATAGTCTCGTGTTTTAATCTGTTCTACTGCATCGAGTAGTTTTGACTTAGCTTCAGTCTCATTTTTTGCATACTTAAATTCAAAGACAATTCTTCTGTTATCTGTATTTACAACTAAATCAGCTCTACCCTTTGCTTCATGAACTTCAGATAGTACTTTCTGATGTGCACCTAACAGGTAAAGCTTTAACATATTCTGTACTGATGATTCTGACACGATTGGATAATTGTCATAGGACACAGAGTTTAAAGCACTGTTAAAGAGGTTAATGATGTCATCAACAGTGCCTACTTCTAACAGGCTTCTACCATAGTCATCAGTGATATCGGTGTTGCCTTTAAAGATGTTGTTTGCAAGCAACCTGTTTAAGGCTTTATAGATTTCACCGTTTGGAATGCCTAATGCTACTGTAGAGGTTTTATTAAGATCTGATCTTAAAGTTAAATATCCTGTCTGACACATCAGTACGTTCTGATTGATTGTGGTTAATGCTGTAGGATTTTTAAAATCATCACTGGATACTTTTAAGAACTTATCCTTGTCTAAGTATTCAAAAATATTTAGTTCATGTGTTTTTAAATAGTTAACCAGGATTGAAGGTAAGCCACCATTGTCGTACCAGTACTCTCCAAAGTATACAAATTTATTAGATACCACACTTTGGAAAAATTTATTTACAGACCAGGTACTGAATACTTTCTTTTTGTAGAATTCATCGAAGCAGTAACCATCATAGTTCTTGGCAAGTCTATCTAACAAAGATTCAATCTGAGCTTCGGTTACGTTATCTACAGTGCAGTTGTTCTCATAGGATGCTGCCAACTTTAAATAATCAATGTAGTACTTTTTAATCTCATCACGTGTAAAACCTATCATCTGAGAATAGGCACTGTCATTAGTGATATCGTTGATATCAGAGCCAACTGAAAATATCGCTACATCTTTTAATCTGGTGACACCTGTTATTCCTAAGAACTTAATTGCAAACTTATCTTTGATGTTGGCATAAAAGCTTTTGATTTTTTCCTGAAATTGCTTATATAGAGTTTCATTATTGATGTTTGCTGTCATCTGACAGTCATACTCATCAATTAAGATCACTATTTGACGTTTTTCTTTTCTTAACTCATCTAACAGGAAGTAGATTGTGTCTTCAGGTTCGACTTTCTCTTCGTAGTTTTTGACATTGATGTCTCGTGCAAATGAGCTAATGATTGCGTTTAGTTTTTGCTTAAAATGCTCAAGTGAGTATTTATCTAAATCTAAGAAATTCAGTCTTAATACAGGATAGGTAGGCTCTGTCCACTTGTCATAAATCCAGGTTCCTTTAAAGTAAGGCTCTACACCTGTTTCAAATAAAGTTGCTATGGTATCTAAGGTAAGAGATTTACCAAAACGACGTGGACGGGAGATAAAAACTCGCTTTAGTTTGACGAGCTTTGGAATATATTCAGTCTTATCAACATAGATAAAGTTCTCTAAAGTAAAATCTATAAATGAGCCTGTTGAGCTGATATCTTTCATATGTGTTTATCTCCAAACCTTCTTCTAGATTGTATATTGAAAAGCTCCTGTTTTGACCTAATCCGAGATAATTGTTGCTTAATTTAAGAGAATATTAGAAAGGTATTTTCAATCTTAGAACTGACTGGAGCAAATGGATTCCACTGGCTTGTGTTCTTTTCATCAAGGCAGATTGGTATTATCTGCTGTTAATTAAAATTACTACCTCTTCCTCGTCACCACATTGTTCATAACAGTGTTCTTATTGCGCCTCAGGATAGTTTTTATGTGGCGATGATGATTATGTAAGTTTTATCGTGTTAAGTCTGCACTTAACAGTACCATTTAAGCTTAAACTTGCTGATACTCGGTAAAAGCTCTTACCTTAGGATCTGCATTGAAGACCGCTGCTATTCTTAAAAGCTCTGCTTTCTTAGGTAAGATGTTGCCATAGTCTCGTGTTTTTATCTGCTCTACTGCATCAAGTAGTTTTGACTTAGCTTCTGTCTCATTTTTTGCATACTTAAATTCAAAGACTATTCTTCTGTTATCAGACTCAATTACAAGATCGGCTCTACCTTTTGATGAATGTAGTTCTGCGCTTACAGAGTTACAAATACCTTTTAGGTATGTATAGAGCAATTGCTGAACCATCGCCTCTGTATTGATTGGATAGTTATCATATGAAACTGTGTTTAGAACAGTATTGAATAAACCTATGATTTCACCTACATCATTACTTTGAGCAAGGATCTGTTCATTAACATTCTCCAACTTTGTATCATCAAAGACTTTAAGTGCCATTAGAGAGAACAGTGCATTGTAAACTTCACTGTTTGGTATTCCTAAAGTCATAAAGCCTTTTGAGTATACAGGTGAACGTAAAGTTAGATATCCTGTCTGGCACATTAAGACATTCTGATTGATAGATGTCAAAGAAGTTGGATTCTTAAAATCATTTACTTTAATGTTAATTGTCTTATCTTTATCAATATAATCCAACGCATTTAACTTATGGGTCTGCAGATAGTTTGCAAGAATTGATGGCAAACCACCATTGTCGTACCAGTACTCTCCAAAGTATACAAATTTATTAGATACCACACTTTGGAAAAATTTATTTACAGACCAGGTACTGAATACTTTCTTTTTGTAGAATTCATCGAAGCAGTAACCATCATAGTTCTTGGCAAGTCTATCTAACAAAGATTCAATCTGAGCTTCGGTTACGTTATCTACAGTGCAGTTGTTCTCATAGGATGCTGCCAACTTTAAATAATCAATGTAGTACTTTTTAATCTCATCACGTGTAAAACCTATCATCTGAGAATAGGCACTGTCATTAGTGATATCGTTGATATCAGAGCCAACTGAAAAGATTGATACATCTTTTAATCTGGTGACACCAGTAATTCCTAAGAATCTTATGGCATACTTGCCTTTGATTATTCCGTAAAATTCTCTTAAAAACTCTTGGAAAGAATCGTAGATTTTTTTGTTATTGATGTTTGCTGTTAGCTGACAGTCATATTCATCAATTAAAAGGACTATTTTTCTGCGCTCTATTGCTAATGCTTCTAATAAACTTTTTAGTGAGCCAGTTGGGGAGAAATCTTCAAAATAATTTTTTACTTTGTTTAAAAACGCAAAGTTTGAAATATCTTTGATTAGTCGTCTTTTAAATTCTATAAGGTCATCCTTTGGATATTCAATCAGATTTAATCTAAATACTGGATAAGTAGGCTCTGTCCATTTATCATAAATCCAGGTACCTTTAAAGTAAGGATCGACGCCTGATTCAAATAGAGTTGCTACAGTATCTAGGGTAAGAGATTTACCAAAGCGACGAGGCCTTGAGACAAATATTCTTTCTAGAGGATTGTCTACTAGCATTCTATAAAGATATTCTGTTTTATCTATATAAATTCTAGAAATTTTTAAATGAACCAGTATCGCCTATTTTTTTCATACCAATAATTCCCTGCAACCTTAATTTAGATTATATAGGCAATTTAAAGAATTTTCTTTTTTAAGTGACTAATATTAAGTGTTCTGAAGAAAAAATACTATGTTATACAAAATGATGATTCAAAACTAAGATTGTCTATATTTCCGCTTCTGTATAGCAAGATACGCTTTACTTTAAAGATATGATCTTCTAGTAAGGATGCCAATCTAAGGTAGTAATAGGAGCCCCTGGCTTTAATGAACCATCGTCATTATCATCTTTTGGATCAGAGCTTTCGGGTTCTTCTTTTTCCACTCCCACATAGGATTTTAATCTAGTCTCTTTTAGCTTTGGCTTAAGATCAGAGATTGCAATTCCACGTCGCAGAACTACGCCACCAATGATGATCTGAGAGCACAGCATTAAAGACAGCCTGTTTGCAAAGATACTGTCATCCTCAGGGCTTACACTCTCAGCTGACTTTAAGTGAACTGTTGCACACTCACTGATTGGTGTTTCTTCAGGACAGATTGCTAAGACACATGAACCTGTGGCACGAGCTTCAAGAGAGGCCTCTAAGACATCTTTATTCTTACCTGTAGCTGAGATTGCTAAAACTACATCACCTGAACGTAGAGAGGAGACTGCTAACATCATTGACTGTCTGTCAGTATAGGCTTGGCAAAAGAAGCCTAAATTTAGCATTCTGTTTACAAAATCAACACCGATAAATGAGGTTAAACCTTGAGATAAAACTACGATGCGACGAGACTGACTGACAACATCAATTGCTCTTGCAATAGTTCCTTCATCGGTTGCGCGCTCGGCACTCGATACAGAGTTTTTAGCAGCACCTATGACTTTTGAAATCACATCTCCTACGGTATCACCTTGCTTTACAGCTTCAACTTTCTTTAAGTTCTCAGCAGAAACTGTAGCACTTAGAATCAGTTTAAATGCAGGGAATCCCTCAGCTCCAAAGCGCTTGCAGAATCTGCAAATAGATGGTTCTGAGACCTGTGCTCTTTTAGCTAACTGTGCAATATTCTCGTTTACAACTAATGCTGGATTTTTGAGAATAGTAGCAGCTACTTTTCTCTCTGACTTTGTAAGATCAGTTTCAGCTGCGATTCTGTCTAAGATGTTTTCCATATTAAACTAACTCAGCAATACTCTTAACAAAGCCATTTTGAACCACATACTGAATTCTAAAGTCATCATCAAAGATAACCAGATCGGCGATAAAGCCACCTTCAATTCTACCCATATCCTGCAAACCGATGGCTCTTGCTGGGGTATAGGTTGCAGCAAGCAGAGCCTCATCAAGGCTGAAGCCACAGCTTTGAATTAAGAACTTCACACCATCCATCATACAGATACTGGTACCGGCATATGCGCCTTTTGCATCAATAAGTCCACGCTTATCAACAAAGACTTCCGTAGCACCGACAATGAAAGATTGAGGAGTCTTTGGCATACCTGCTACAGGCTGAGCATCAGAGACAATGTAGAGTCTGTCACCTAGTACTTTATGTGCTAGTTTTACTAAAGATGGGTGAACATGCTTGCCGTCAGCAATAATACTTGCAAAGACTTTTTCACTTTGCAAAGCGGCTCCTACTAAGCCAGGCTCTCTGCCTACTGGAGGTCGCATGCCATTGAAAAGGTGGGTTACATTTGTAACACCAGCCTTAAAAGACTGCATAGCCTCAAAATAGCTAGTTGCTGTATGACCTAATGACAAAGTGATTTTGCTCTGTAATAACTCAATGATATTCTTTGCCTTTACAACCTCTGGTGCGATAGTCATATAGGCAATGATATCTTTTTGAACTCTTAATGAATCAAGATCAGTCTGACCTAATGGTCTTATATATCCAGATGGATGAAAACCTTTATGTAATTGAGAAATAAAAGGACCTTCTAAGTGGATACCAGGACAGATCGAAGGATGCTTTTCTTTAAACTCGGCGACAGCTGCCATAGCCTTTGTGTAGTTCTCACGAGGACCTGAGATTAAAGTAGGCACAAAGGTAGTTGTACCATGTTGAGTTAAATAACGACGCATCTGCTCTAGAGCTTCAATAGATGGAGTCTGACCAAATGAAACACCCGCACAACCATTAACTAAGAGATCGATAAAGCCAGGACATACGTGAAGTCCTTTAACATCGATTTCTTCGGCAGTACCATCCTCTAAAAGACCTGGATCCATAGGTACAATTCTATGATCCATGATTGCTAGTGATGTGGCGTCAACAAACTCCTCTGAGGTTACATGGAGTTTGGCATTTTTAATGATTGTTACTGCCATGATGCGTCCTTTTATATCTTATCTAATTTAAAGGCTATTCAGATTTTGAAGCTTGTTCTTTAGCTTTTGCTCTTAGAGCTTTTTTAGCTCTCTTAGCTGCAAAATCTGGTTTACCTTTATTCTTTTTATCACGAAGTCTGTTCTTTTTATGAGGCTTCTTTTCCTCATCTTTTACTTTCTTGTCAAATCCACCGTTACCACCGATGCTTGCGCGTGAGCGTTTCTTTTCAGACTGACGTGGAGCACTAGGATCTTTTACAGGGAAAACTGCACAGACGTTTTTAATAGATCTCTTTTCAATAGCTTTACCTGTGTAACGCTCAAGCTTCTCTAAAAAGCCAATTTCATTGGCCATAACTAATGTAGTAACCACACCTTGAGCACCGGCTCTTGCTGTACGACCTGCTCTGTGTACATAAATTGCAGCATTAGCAGGAATATCAAAATTGTAAACATGAGTTACATCCGGAAGATCGAGACCACGGGAAGCTACATCAGTTGCAATTAAGATATCACTCTCACCCTCGTTGAACTTACGCAGAGCAGCTTTTCTTTCAGTCATTGAAATAGAGCCTTGAAGACTTGCACACTTAAAGCCGTTTCTGCGTAATGAAGCTTCTAATCTCTGTAATCTCTCTTTAGTCTTTACAAAGACAATAGACTTGCCTTTGATAGTAGTAAGCAAGTGCACTAGGATCTTTAATTTCTGAGGGTCGCCTGCTGCGTAATAGGCACGAGACTGCAGTTCTTCAGGTAAAACTTCATCCTCTTCACCGCCGGCACCAATTCTGACCTCAAGAGGATCATTTAAGACTGACGATGCAAAATCCTCAATACCAGAGCCTTCTAGAGTTGCAGAGAATAACAGGGTCTGATAGCGGTTATAGAGCTCACGAGTAATTTTAGCGACATCATCTCTAAAGCCCATATCTAACATTCTGTCAGCTTCATCGATGACATACATCTGTACAGTTGAGGTGTCGAGCCAGCCTTTTTCGATGTATTCAATAAGTCTGCCTGGAGTTGCCGCAATAATTGAGCTTGGATTTTCGCGCTCAATCTCTCTGCTTCCACCTCCGATGATAGTACCTGCTGATAAATCGTTATAGCCTTCAATTAAAGCCTGGCAGACATTTTCAACCTGTAGCGCCAGCTCTCTGGTGGGCTCGAGGATAATTGCTCTGACACCAGGCTTTTTCTCAAGCGACAGTCTTGCAATTACAGGTAATAAGAAAGCTGCACTCTTACCAGTACCGGTTGGAGCTCCGCCTAAAATGTCTGCACCTTCTAATGCTTTAGGAATAACTAGAGTTTGAATAGGTGTAGGCTTATCCCAACCTAATTTTTCAATATTCTCAACTAAAAAATCTGGAAGACCAAATTCTGAAAACAGCATTAAACGCCCTCTTTACCCATGCGTGTAGCATGGCACTTTTTAATAAATTCAATAACCTTGCGGCGACTTTCGGTATTTGCCTCTTCGGTGCCGTTAAACCAGCGCACCAACTCAAGATCAGATGCTTCTAGAAGATCAACATAATCATTGAGCATCTGTTCGTCACATTTTGGTAAATCAATATCTACAAATGGCAGTAACATTAAATCAAGCTCACGCATACCGCGTCTTGACTGCCATTTTACTTTTCCTGAAACTTCTACCATTCTCTTCTCTTAACTAATGAACTTTACTCGTTACTGTTTACTTTAAATTGCGCTTTGAATTACGCTTTAAAGACTAAACAGATACCTGAGCTTTAATTGCAGGATATGGATCATATCCTGTTAATTCAAAGTCCTCATATTTGTAATCAAAAATAGATGGAGCTTTACGTAAGATATTCATAGTTGGCAGAGCTCTTGGAGTACGAGATAACTGCAGTTCTACCTGCTCAAAGTGGTTCTTATAGATATGAGTATCACCACCAGACCAAACAAAGTCACCTAAACCTAAGTCGCACTCTTTAGCTACCATCATGGTCAAAAGAGCATAGCTTGCAATGTTAAATGGCACACCTAAGAACATATCAGCACTTCTCTGATAAAGCTGACATGAGAGCTTACCATTAGCCACATAGAACTGATATAGAGTATGACATGGAGGCAGAGCCATCTTGTCCACATCTGATGGATTCCAGGCACAAACGATAATACGTCTTGATTCTGGGTGATGTTTAATTAAGTCGATAGCATTTGATAATTGGTCGATATGTCTGCCATCAGGTGTTTCAAAGTCACGCCACTGTTTACCGTAAACAGGACCCAAATCACCGTTTTCATCGGCCCATTCATTCCAAATACGAACACCGTTTTCCTGCAGGTATTTGATGTTAGTAGAGCCTGAGATAAACCATAAAAGCTCATGGATAATAGACTTTAAGTGGCACTTTTTAGTAGTTACTAATGGGAAACCTTTTTCTAGGTTAAATCTCATTTGTGTTCCGAAAATGGAGCGGGTACCAGTGCCAGTTCTGTCACTTCTGTCAGTACCTTCTTCCATGATCTTCTTTAATAAATCTAAATAAACTTGCACACTTAGCTCCTGTTCTGGTTATAGTTCTTTGGATCTATGACTGAGGATAGACCTTGAGATTTTGCATATTCAATATATAGGCTCTTAATCTTTACACTTGAGTTTAAAGTTAGAGCCATCTTGCCGATGCTTAGCAGATCCTGCAGATTAACATGACGGGCAATATATTTAACTCTAGCAATCTGTGAATAATTCATAGAGAGATTGCTATAGCCTAATGACATTAAAAGTAATGAGCCTACAGGAGAGCCTGCTAGCTCACCGCAGACTGACAGAGGTTTACCTACCTCTGTAGTTCTATCGATTAAATACTTCAGGCATCTTACTGCAGCAGGATTAAAAGGATCAAAGATCTTAGATACCTTTGGATTTGATCTGTCAGCTGCGAATAAATACTGAATTAAATCGTTTGAACCTATAGAGAAGAAATCACATTCTGCAGCCAACTCATTTAAGATGAAAGCTACACATGGGACTTCAATCATGACACCAAAGCGTGGACGAACCACCTCTTTACCGGTTTGTTCTGCGACCTCTTTTAAGGCCTCATTTAAGATCCTCTTTACGATTAAGACTTCTTCTAATCTTGAGACCATAGGTAACATGATTTCAAGATTGCCAAATTCCTGATTAGCAATGATCATGGCACGAAGCTGAGTCTTTAAGATATTAGGCTGATCGATACAAACTCTAATACCTCTCCAGCCTAAAGCAGGGTTTTGGTCCTCTTCGATTGGTAAGTAAGGCAAGCTCTTGTCTCCACCAATATCTAAAGTTCTCATGCAGACAGGTAAACCTTTAAACTGGGAGAGTAAAGTCTTATACCATGAAATCTGCTGTTCTTCAGATGGCAGAGATGAGCTTAGCATGAAAGCAATTTCAGTTCTGTACAAACCGATACCATCAGTTTGAATTGCCAGATCGTCATCCTCATGATTTAGACCTGCGTTCAACTGAATGGTAATTTTATTGCCGTCTAAAGTTACACCCTTTTCAAACTTCACACTTTCAAAGAGATCATGTAACTGACGAGACTGAGAAATCAACTGCATATACTCATCAACCACACTTGATGATGGGTCAACGATAACCTCAGCATTCTGACCATCAACGATGATGGTCCTTCCATCAACGTCATTTAAATCAAGATTTACATCGATTACAGCAGGAATTCCAAGATCTCTTGCTAAGATTGCAGTATGGGCAGAGGTAGCATTATCCACACAGACGAAACCAGCGACCTTATCTTGAGGCATTTGAGCTACCACGGCAGCAGGCATGCTCTTTACCACTAAGACAATTGGAGAGGTTACATCAGTCTCTTTTGGAGCTAAATGAACCAGTCTTGTGATTAAGATGGAGGCAAAGTCACGGATATCACGAACTTTATCAGTCTGATTTTGAGCTTTAGCTTCATCCATACGTCTTTGTGCTACGACTTTAATTGCAGATGCAGCTACATAACCCTGTGAGAAGATCTCGTTATCAACCTCATCTTCAAAAGTCTGATCATCGAGCATACTGCCATAGCCTGACATATAGCCAGATGCAGCCTCAGTATGAGAAGTTTCCTGTAGATGCAGATTAGCTAAATCCATTTCAGTTTGTAGCTGAAAAATGGTCTGATGGAATAATTCTGACTGAATATCCTTATCATCAGAATACATGATCTGCATAGTTTCAAAGTTAACAGGTGGTTTCCAGACTACAGCCTGAGCAATAGCAATCGAGCCTGAGCCTGTCTTACCTTTGTAACGTTTACCGTTATTAAAATCAGAGCTGGTTTCTTTTTCTGACTTATTTACAGAAATGATTGAAGCAATCTGAGCTGACAGAGTGATTAAGAAGGTTTCTTCCTGTTCTGTAAACTGTCTGTTCTCTTTACACTGGATAACTAGGACACCTAAAAGTTCACCTTGGTTAATTACAGGCACACCTAGGAATGATAAGAACTCATCTTCACCTACATCAGGAAGGTACTTAAAGTTTGGATGAGAAGGAGCATCTGCAAGATTTAACAGTTCCTGCTTTTTAGCAACTAAACCTACCAAACCTTCACCTACTTGCAAGGAAGCTTTGCCAATAGAGTCTTTTTGCAGACCATCGGTTGCAGCAAGTCTTAATAAAGATTTTCTAGGATTTAATAGATATAAAGAGCAGCAGTCAGCATGGGTAGTGCTGCGAATTCTATCTACTAGAGTTGTCACAGTATCTTCAAAAGAGCTCTTTGTTGATACTTCTTGAATGATCTGGCGTAAAGCTAGAAGGATTGAATTTTGATTTTCTTCCACTTTCAGCTTCCTCTCCTGTTCTTGTCGAATTTTTTCTCACGTCTATCATTTTTCTCAAACTTTTCAGTTTTCTCGAAAAAGTTGTGTCCAAACAATGCATCCTGAGAAAAGAATGTCAGCACCTTTCTGTAAACATCCCTTTTAAAAGCAACCACTTGTCTTACTGGATACCAGTAACTTACCCATCTCCAGTCATCAAACTCTGGATGACCTTCGCGGGAAAACTCTATGTGACTTGATTTATCTGAGCATAAGGTTAACAAATACCACTTTTGCTTTTGACCTATGCATACAGGCTTTTCATTCCAACGGACCAGTCTTTTTGGCAGCCTGTATTTAAGCCAAAATCTTGTTGAGGCTAAAAGTCTAACATCACTTTTTTGTAAACCAAGTTCTTCATAAAGCTCACGGTACATGGCATCTTCAGGAGTCTCACCATAGTCAACTCCTCCTTGAGGAAATTGCCAGGAGTTCTGTCTGATGCGTCTTGCCCATAAGACCTGACCTTTGCGGTTGCAGATTACGATACCTACGTTAGGTCTGTATCCGTCTTTGTCTATCACTGAAAACCGCCTAGTCTATTTAACTTTTTAATATCTTTGTTTTAAACTAAATCTTTCATTTAAAACAAATCACAACTGTGATGTATTATAGCAGAGAACGCCTATTTCAAAGTCAGACCAGATCTCGTTTTGAGCTTTATTTTTAAAGGATTTTTTGATGAGTATTAACAATTGCAAAATTATCAGAACCCAAAGTCCAGATACCTTTGAAGAACTCATCAATTCACTTAATTCTATTGTAGGTAAAAGTATCAGTGAACTTGCCAAAATTGCTAATGTGCCTTTGCCTATTTCCACTACCCATGGAAAAGGTTTTACTGGAGAGCTTTTAGAGATAGTTTTAGGTGCAACAGCTGAAAATCGACCAATTCCAGACTTTCCTAAATTAGGTCTTGAGTTAAAAACTCTGCCTGTTGATAAGAATCTATTACCACTAGAATCAACTTTCTTTTGTCATGCTCCTCTTACAGGGATCAGACATTTAAACTTTGAAAACTCTGCACTATACTCCAAAATTAAAAGAGTACTGTTTGTAGTAGTTACCGCTCAAAGAGACATGAATTTTGAAGATAGAGTCATTGCAGGTTATTTCTTTTTTACTCCTAATGAAGAGCAACTCAATCAAATAAAAAGTGACTTTGAGGAACTCTATGAAATGGTAAAAACAGGTCACGTCGAAAGTATCAATGCCCGTATTGGTCAAATCATGCAGTTAAGACCAAAGTGCGCAAATGGAAAAGCTCTTACAGACTGTACAGGACCTGATGGTGAAATCATAAAAACCAGACCGCGTGGATTTTATATGCGCAGAAGTTTCACCAAAGAACTCATTGAAAGAGAATTGAAAGAAAAACAGTAATAGAGTTAACTCTGATATAAATCATCAAAACAGGGCACGAACCTAAAATAACTTTTGAGAAAAATTTGCATTTTATACTGATCTTATCTTCATAATTATTTAATTACAATAATTTTTATCTGTATTTTACAATTATTTAACCTTTTGTTTTATAAAGTTTTACCTGAATTTAATATTTTCATTTATTGCAAACGTTTACGGCGTAAACATTCAAAAATTACAGAAAATAGTCTTTTTTTTCAGAATGTTATTTTTTAAATATCGAATTATTTTCATTTTTTGACGCTCAACAAAAATTTATCATAGCTCACACATTGAATATGTATATTATCTATTTACGGTTAAAAAATAGAAAATTGCACAAAAAAAGGCTTACAATAAGGTTGTGTAGAAATTATAAAAATAAAGTACCGTCTGTAGTAGAAAGTTGTGTCAAGTTTTCAAAGCCGGTGCTTTGTAACTATAGGAGAATACGATGAGTGTTTCTAAGAAGTTTACCAAAGATAATAAGGTAACTGTAACCTTCACAATTAAAAAGACTGCAGCACAGAATGCTAAGAAGATCGATCTTCTATGCGAGCACAATGGTTGGCAGCCAGTTGCTATGAAGCCTCAGAAGAATGGCACTTTCAAAGGTTCAATCACTGTAAAAGCTGGCGAGCAGCCTTCATATCAGTACAGATTCAAATACACCTTTGAAGACAACAGCGTTAAGTACGATAACGACTGGGATGCTGAGCGTTATGTAGCTAACCCATTTGGTGGCGATAACTCTGTATTTTCAGCAGTTCGTGACTAATACTCACTATTTATGAAGAATAAAGCGGATTAAGTTCCGCTTTATTTTTCTCAAAATCACAACTCTTTCTTTCATTCTCTTAAACACACTCAAGATCTTTTCTTACTTCTAAGATTATCTGTCTTCTAAAATTTACAACAGTAAAAGATATTCCCAGCAACGAATACAGCAATAAGAAATTTATCTTTTTTAATAAATTATACAAACAGCATATAAATCACGTTTACTACACATACAACAGTTGAATAAACAATTTATTTTTAAAATTATAGAATTTGGCTCACAAAATGCTTGACATTGGAGCGATCAAACTATATCATATGCACACAATTTGACGCGGGGTGGAGCAGTCTGGTAGCTCGTCGGGCTCATAACCCGAAGGTCGTAGGTTCAAATCCTGCTCCCGCAATTTGGTCCTATGGTGTAGGGGTTATCACGCCTGCCTGTCACGCAGGAGATCACCGGT
>ERZ1034992.106-NODE-106-length-54388-cov-5.739348_pt1 | contig 54388 bp, 33 predicted proteins | sample MGYA00520695_ERZ1034992 | MGnify/ENA primary metagenome ERZ1034992 (study PRJEB33766, sample SAMN09781778) | gut metagenome | biome: gut microbiome | host: Homo sapiens | place: Madagascar | study: EMG produced TPA metagenomics assembly of the PRJNA485056 data set...
GATTAAACCTTGTTTCATCATGACAAAAGATCAGGAAATCGGCAAAACCATTCTGAGACGAATTTTCATGAACGGTTCAGTGACCCGCCCGGAAATCGTCAGGATTACCGGCTGCCGGGCAGCCACGGTGCTGTATACCATAGACCTGCTGAAGAAGCAGGGCATTATCTGTGAACCGGAACGCACCGGCAAAAAAACCGGACGAAAAGCGCCGGCTCTCTCTTTCACGCCCGGCTGCCGCTGTTTTGCCGGCATTGACTTTCAGGAAAGCCGAACCCTTGCGGTTTTCACCGACATGACCGGGAAAATTCTTTTTCAGACAGAAACTCAGGCAGGCGACCGGAAAACGCTGGCGGGCTGCCGGCAGGAAATCCGCGAGACTCTCTGCCGTCTGAAACAGCTTGCCGGTCCGTGGTGGGAAAAACTTGGCGGCATCGGTTTTGCCGATCCCGGACTGGTGGATATTCCACGCGGATTTTCCATCCGCGCGGTCAACGTCCCCGGCTGGGTGGAGGCAGCGACCGGCGAATGGCTGACCCGCGAATTCGGCGTGGTCTCCGGAGTCTGGCCGGAATGCATGGTCAAGACGTTCATGGAGTGTCAGATTCGACATTTCCCTTCGAATCAGAGCCTGTTCCATCTGGCGCTCGGAAGCGGCATCGGCGGCGGATTCATCAAAAACGGCGAATGCTTCACCGGGGACACCAATCAGGCAATGGAAATCGGTCATATTGTAATTGACCCGAACGGACCGCTCTGCCGCTGCGGCAACCGGGGGTGTCTGGAAGCGGTTGCCGGAGAAACGGAAATCATCCGCCGGGTTCAGGAAGCGCTGAACAACGGCGTGGAAACAGCCTTGCAGATGCAGAACTTCACATTGGAACGCTTTGCACAGTACGCCCGGACAGATAAGGCGGCACGCATTATCGCGGTTGATGTCTGTGAAAAAATCGGCAAGGCGCTGTCCGTGGCAGTTACTCTGCTGAACCCGTCATTGATTGTTTTGAGCGGCAGTCTAACTGCGATGGGCGACCTGCTGACGGACTCGATCCGTAATATTCTGAAGCTGAATTGTTTTCCGGGAGCGGTCCGTCATTTGCGTCTGGAGATCTCCAAAGCCCCGCCGGAAGCTGCGGCTGCCGGTGCCGCGCAGATGATGCGCGGGAAATACCTGGGCCTGCTTTAATTCAATCACAGCAATCAGGGTTCGGAATCGAACACACTGTCGGCAGCCGCCAGATAATGTTGCCAATCCGCCAGCAACAGATCATGCCCGCCGGTCCGCATAAAATAGCGAATGTCAGTGCCGACTGCCTGATCCGGCGGAGGCGGATTTCCCGAATTCAGACCGGTTTTCCCAAACAGACGGTACACCGGACCCGCATGATAAGCGGCAAGGTATTCCCCCTTGGGATCCGCCCACAGATCCTCTGATGCACTGTGAACAACTACTGTCCGGGGTGCTGCCAGTGCCAGCAGTTCGTGCTGATCAAACGGCAAATTTTCCACATGTACAGCGTATTCTTTCATTTTTTCAGTAAACCACCACTCGCCGATATTGAAATACCAGTACATGGAGTAAATCGTCTCTCCGAAAAGCCGACGGCTCAATGCTGCTCCGCCACAGCCGGAATTATTGACGCAAACCATCCCGAACCGTTCATCCTGAACACCTGCCCACAGCGCGGATTTTCCCAGGCGGGAGTGTCCGATACAAAAAGCCTTTTTCTCATCTATTTCCGGGAATGACAGCACTCCGTCCAGAACGCGGGAATACCCCCATGCCCATGCAGCAATCGCAGAAGCATCTTTCGGTCGGCTTCCCGGCGCAAGTTCCTCCGGATTCCGAAACAATTCATAGATGCTTGCCCCCCAGCTGTCGGCGAAATCCGGGAAAAAGTCATGATAAGAAGCGATCGCCAAGGCATACCCATGCGACAGGATCAGGTCTATCGGACAACACCGCGAGTTGCGGTGCGGTGCAAGAAAACGGGAATCACGTTTCCCCTGAAGCCCAGTCATGATGACATCCGGTTCATCCGTAAGTGTTTGATTTCCGCCGAAAGTAAGATTGACACATACGGGGACTTTCCCTTGAACCTGCGATGGAATATACAACAGAACTATCACCGAATGACGGCGTCCATCATCCATCCGGAAGTCCAGCATGAACTCCCGGCGAACCGCCGTTCCATTCCTGGCATCTTTCTTTTCGGTAAGCAGAGTTACCTGTATTTTATCCGGCATCGGCGGCGGATTGCCGTACATGATGTCCCGGAAAAGGGTCAGCAGTTCCGGACGACGGCGGGTCTTCCAGTCTTCTGCGGAAACGATTCTTGAACCGTCACCGCAAAGCAGCGGATCCGGCAGCTGATACGGCGGAATCTCGTTCTCATTATTGTTTTCGATCCATGGAATACTCTGTTTATACATGCGGGTACACTCCCTTCCTTATTTGAGCTTTCTTGAAATTTTCACAGATTCAGGCAGGAATTTCTTTATCAGAAACACCACAGGCAGAAAAAACAGCAGAGCTGTCAGGAAATACAGACGGTAGGAAAACATGTCTCCTGTTCCCTGGTCACGGAAATATTCCAGCACCGAAAAAATGAATGCATTCAGCCCAATACCCGCTACTCCTGCAATTCCGCCCGTAACCACCAGAACCAGCAAAGAACCGCCCTGCTGTTTGCGCGGCAAAACAGTCTGCATAAAAACATCCATCAGCGAATTGCTGTAAAAAACCACCATCAGTCCGGAAATCAGGAAAGGCAGAAACACTGTCCAGGACAGCAGCTGCATAGGAACAGCCAGCCAATACAGACACAGCAGAGGAATCAGCAGAGCCGATCCAGAGATGACTTTTCCTGAACCGAAACGCCGCGTCAGAAAACTCCACAGCGATGCCCCCGCAATCGAAGCAACCACCTTCACCGCCCAAAGTGCCGTAACATGCGAATCACTGAGATGTCCGCCCTGTTTGACAGCCAGCATTTCCACCGGAATCAGCATAATGAGAGACAAATTCAGGCATACCCCCAGAATCAGCTGTTTCCGGATTCCCGGATCGCGCCAGCTTAACAGTATCTGCGGAAGAATCGGGCGTCCGGCAATCTGCCGCAGGATTTCCGGTTCCTTCATGGTCCGGATGCGCAGAGCACCGAGAACCCCCAGCACCCCTCCGCCAATCAGCAGACCGGGATACGTCCACTCGTTTTTGAACAGATGCAAAATCAACGATACCGCGAGAGTTGTCAGCAGAGCGGCGGCATGGGACCACGCCGCGATCTCTCCCAGCATGTGCGGACGGTTCTGGTTGTTGCTGATGTTGGCCTGCAGCGGAAACACCATTGCGGATGCCGAGGATTTCGTGAAAAAGAACAGCACCGTTCCGAAAGTCAGCAGGCATCCCGCCCAGTCACGGGATATGCCGAAAATCAGCACTGCAAGGATCATGAACAGCACACCCAGTACCGAAATCACGGTTTGAAAAGCAATGCTTTTCGCCACGCCCATCTTTGCCGCAAAGTAATACCCTGCCGGCAGAACCAGATAGCTCAAATAAAGGAACGAACCAATCATGGAGCTGAAAACATCGCCGAAACCAAAGTTGATGGCAATCAGTATCAGCAGGGACTCTCCGCAAAACGCAAAACATGCCGCTTCACAGACGGCAAAGTCCCGGTAAATCTTCTGATTGCGCAGCTGCTGGTCAGAGTGATTCATGTTTCACCCCAGCGAGTTGAAAATTCCACATCTTCCATTGCTTTTTCTTCAGGGCTGAACCCGGAGCAAGCCGGAAATCACGTCCGGCGAGATCCGCAAATCCTGGATTTCCGCAGCAGGAATTCCGGTCGTGTCCAAGCGCCAGCCATTGCTTCCGGTCCAGACACCGGTGTCCGCCGGACAGAGAATAAAAACAGCCGTCATCCGTCTGCAGGTCATAGAACCAGTTGCAGTCCGTCCGGACATATTCACGCCCGAATACTCCCGGTTTTCCGCCGGAATAAAATGGTCTGCCGTCACTGATGAACACATTGTTCAGACAATTCAGACTGCATGAAAAATTTTGACCGGGACACGAATACAGCCGGCTGCTCCTCCGTTCGTTATAGAGACAGCTTTTGCCGCCGAATGCAAAAATATTGTCCCGCAGCAGATTTTCACGTCCGAAGTGCAGGTGAAACGGTTCGCTGGAACAGTCATAGACCAGATTTTTCTCGATCACGATATGCGACGAACCTTCATCCAGATAAATTCCCCAACCGCCGTAATTCCGATCCCGGACCCGGCAGATGACATTGTGATCGACTTTTGTTCCCGGCTGGATTCCCAGCAGATAAACCGCCCCCATGTCCGAAAGTTCACCGCCGCCAAGATCATGAATCAGGTTCCAGCTGATTCTGTTTTCGCAGCTCACCGTCTCGCAGAATCCCCAGGTCCAGCCGCAGGAAATCCCGGAATAATTCAGATGATGCAGATGATTATGTTCAATCAGCATTTCTTTGGCGTGCGCGGCGAAAACTCCCGGTGCCGAAGGATAAATTACTCCGCAATGATGGATCTCGTTGCCGCGAATCACCAGCCGGCGCGTCAGCCGGGAAAAATCGCCGGTTTTCACCAGATCGGCATGATGAATGCCGGATATCCGGATTCCTCCGCCTCCTGTTCCAGTAATTTCGTTCTGCTCAAAAGTCAGATCATGACACCCGGATGCCACGCAGATTCCATACCATCCGACATGCGAAATCCGGCATTCCCGCACTGTGCAGCGGCTGACGCCGTCAAACATCAGCACTCCGGGCAGCTGCATCGCGGCCTGTACTCCCTGCCGGAATCTGCCGGATTTCATCTGCCACGCCGGACCACAGTTGTCAACGGTATTGCGGATTGCCGGAAGTTCCGGATCGCGCAGATCAAAATTCATTTTCAGTACCGGATCCCAGCCGCCGGCATAACGGAACTGCAGGTTTTTCAGAGTCAGACCGCTCTGCTGGCCGCCGATATAAACCAATACACCGGCTTCCGGTATGACCAGCTCGGTATTCGCTGCCGTTTCACCCGGATGAGGATAATAGTACAGGGTGGATTCCTGACGGTCAAAATAGTATTCCCCGGGTTCGGTCAGAGCCTCGCGGACATTCGTGAAACGGAATTCCGTCTTGTCCGCATCCGGCAGCATACAGAACGGAGTCTGAACCGTGATTTCCCGTTTTTCCGCATCGTAAGATGCAAATTTCAGATGCTCATCCACCCAGTAATGCGTCATCAGAATTCTGATGTTCTGCGGATCATGCCAGTCCGGATTGAAGCAGTCCGAAGCAGTCCGGAAACAGATTCCCTCTCTGCTGTTCCGCCGCGGGAAAAGCCGGGTATTGTGATTCGCAACTTTGAATCCGCCCTGTTTCGGCAGCGAGGCAGCGCGGCATAACCGTCCGTTGACATAAACCTGATTGAAATCCGCCGGCAGAGAAGACAGCTCCATACGCAGAACCGGATGACCATTCAGTTCCGCAGTCCCCCAGCCGGAAAGCGGAACGCCACCCTGTAAAATCACCGTTTCATCCCCGAACGGCTGTAAAGTTATCCGGATATTCCGGGTAAAATGCAAAGGTTTCCGCAGAACATACACACCGCCATGGATATAGATGTTCCCGGAACGGTGGCTGTTTTCCAGTACAGACAACCGGTTGTAAGCGGTCTGAATCGAAGCCAGCGGTTCAGCTTCGGTACCGGGATTCCCGTCGTTTCCGTCAAGGCTTACATGTATTGCGGTGAATGACATTCATTGCTCCTTTCGGCTGGGTGGTTCTTTTTCTTGCCGAATGCCAAATATAGCAGAACCTGATTTCTTTTGCAATGACGACTCATTCGCAATACATATGGATTTCAGACAAATAATCTATGCAATTCCCCGGATGTCTTTCAACAGGAAACAGCACATTCAGGCGTGTTCCGTGCGAAAAGAAAAAGTTATGGATTTTCTGCGCAGACGATCTGTTTTTCACCCGAACTGTTTGCCGTCTCTCCCGCCAGATTCCGGCGGAAATCTCTGGGAGACACTCCCGCCAGCCGCCGGAATTCCGAACTGAAATAATTCGGATTGCAGTATCCCAGAAAAAAAGCAATTTCCTTGATGGACAATTCTGTATACTGAAGCAGATGCCTGGCATTCTCCAGACGGAAATGATTCCGAAGCTGTTTCGGAGAAACGCCCTGCGATTTGCAGATCATGCGCTGCAACGCACGTTCATTCAGGGAAAGAGACCGGGCTATTTCCGGAATGGACATGAAATTATCCGTACAGTTTTCCAGCAGACTCAATGCCTGACTCAGCAGATGATCTTCCGGTTTTCGATGAACCGAAACCAATTGCGACAAACTGTGCAGCAAGGTGTACGTTCTGCCGGTAAGCTCCGGAATCGAATTCGGGTCCTTCTTCAGCAGATACTCCTCAATCCGGTCAATGGTTTCTGAAAGCATAGAGAATTTTTCCGATTGAAGCAGCTGCGGACGGCTCAAACCCAGCGCGGAAAGGATGGACACCAGGCACGTCCCCTGTATTTCCAGTACCTGTTTCCGATATCCGGCGGCACTGGAAAAAGAATACCGCATATTCGGCGGAATCAGCAGAATGCAGCCGCCGGTCAGTTCATATTTCTGTCCTTCGATCCGGTAGACCACGCGTCCGGAATGAATCAGTGTGCAAATCAGATAAGCCGCGTATGATTCTTCGAAATGCCGCACCCCTTCCACAACCACATTTTCCACACAAAACGGAGCAATCGGCCAGCCGTTTTTCAGCCCCGATTTCCAGACGGAATACTGATACTCTTTAAGCATGTTCCGGATTCCTTTGTTTTTGGAAACCAATGTATTGCCGGAAACGCATTTTTGCAAACCGGATATGTCTTCATTCCGATAAAAAAAACGGCATTTTTGAAGTTTACATAGATAAATTGTCGGATTTCCATATCTTTTGCCGGAATCAGGCTATTGCAAAAAACGGCTTTCCGGATATAATATAAGCATCAAGTCAATGTCCGGCAGTTTTCCGGCTGCCGCCGATGGACAAAAAACAAAGGATCAACCAATGGAGGTAAAAAGAAAACACAGTGTGCTGCTCCGCTGATTCTCAGGCATGAAAGATAAACCGACAACAAAAGGAAAAAGTATGAATAAAAAGCATTCTTTCCGTCTCCAATCCAGACAAACGCTGGATCCGTTTACTCTTATAGAACTCCTCGTCGTTATTGCCATCATCGCGATTCTGGCGGGAATGCTGCTGCCGGCATTGAACTCGGCACGGGAAAAGGCAAAAGCCATTTCCTGTCTCGGAAATCTCAAACAGTCCGGTCAATATACGGCACAATACACACTGGACTACAATGATTTCCTGCCCGCCCCGGCATACAGCAGGAAAAACACCTACGGATACAGTTATGACTATTACCGCAGCTGGGCTAAACTGCTGGCAGCTAATTATTCCGGCACAAAAATGACCAACAGCGAACTCAATAATCTCAAAGGCGCCGGCGCCGGACCGTTCAAAGTGTTTTCCTGTCCGTCCGCAGCCGTCATTCCCGGCGGTTCAAGCACCGCACAAGTCTACGGAATGAACCGCAGATTGTCCGGAGAAGACAAGATCTGGATGCATCAGAAACTCTCCATTCTGAAAAAAGACATTCATACTTACTACCCGAAACCGCAGTTGACAGACACCATTCTGTACGGAGACAGTTTACGGCTTCAATCCGGGTATAACGCGAATCTGAACTATCAGATTGAAGCAGCTCCTGCACGCAATGACTCTGCCTGGGTTACCCGGCATGGAAATGTCTGCAACATCACATTTCCCGACGGTCATTCCGAGGGAATGACCGCCAGAGAAATTGACCGGCGCTGTTACACCAAATGGGTTCACAACCGCTTCGGGCGCGCCTGGTTTGCCTACTGAATCTTCAATGAAAGCACTACTGACATGAGTATCATACAGAAATCATTTCTTCTGGCGTTCAGCGTCATCCTGACAGCCTCCGCTGCCGATAAAACCTTTACGGAGCCCCGCTGGAAAGTCGCGGATTTTCCGAGTCCGGTGATTGTTCCGGGGTCCGCGCTGGATTTTTCCGGCATCAGACCCCGCTATCCGGTCGATGAATGCGGACGGCTGCTCCCGGACGGAAAAGGCGGGGCGTTTTTCGAAAACCGGCCGGAAAAACCGGTGCGTCTGCTGGGCGCGAACTGCGGTCCGAATCTTCAGAAGCTGCGCAAACTTCCCGCAGAACAATGGAAAAAGGAACTGGAAGATTACGCCGAGCAGTTCCGGGTTCAGGGATATGATTATATCCGTACCAACTGCTGGCTGGATTCGCAGCCGTTCCACGGCACAGCGGAGCCCCAGATGCCCAATCCGGAAATGCTGGATATGGCGGATTACTGGATTCATGCACTGCGCCGGCGTGATATTCATATCTACGGAACGCTGGTCAGCTACCAGTTCGGGTTTCCGCTCTGGAAACAGGGCATGGGACAGCGCACCGACTTCAAATGCCGCACTTTCTACGGAGAACCGGAAGCTCTCGCACAATGGGACAAAACCGTGCGGAATCTGCTGAACCATGTCAATCCCTATACGGGACTGGCATGGAAAGACGACCCCGTATTTCTTGCCTTCGAATTCTATAACGAACAGGAAATCTGCCTGAACGAAGTATTCATCGCCAACCGGATCTCCGCAAAAGGCAAGACCTACATTCTCAACGGGTTCAAACGTTTTCTGAAAGAAAAATACCATACGTCCGAAGCTCTTTCCGGCGTCTGGGGACGTGAAATCAGAGATTTCAGCCACGGTCTGGGCGTCGGCAATCCGCCGCGGGGCGCCGCAGCTTCCGACTGGGAGGAATACACCATGAAATGCGGCGAGAAAACCTTCCGGCATTTTGAAAAAACGGTCCGTTCCACGGGCTGCCGGACACCGGTGACCAATTTCAATTTCCGGCCGTCCATGAATTTCACGCGGCTGCGGGAAAAGACTGTGGAAATCTCCGCCATGAACACCTATTTTCATCATCCGACCCGCTGGATGCGGCCGGGCAGCAAAGTTGCGCAGACCAGTTCCATCGAAACGCTGGCGGGTTACTGGCGTTCACTGGCAACCACCCGGATTGCCGGACGCCCCCTGTTCGTCGGCGAATACAATCACTGTTACTGGAATCCGTATGTTTACGAAGCCGGCCTGCTGTTCCCCGCCTATTCCGCTCTTCAGGGATTCACAGGGCTTACCGCCCATGCCGATCAGGTCAGAAAAAATTTCCTGGGCGCACCGGATTGTTTTTCCATCGGCTCGCTGCCGACCATGCGCGCCAATGAGATCCTGTCCATGCTGCTCTTCGGACGCGGCGACGTTTCCCAATCCCGGCACCGGGTGGATCTGCTGCTCAAACCGGAGAAAGATCTCACCGGCGGACAGCGCTGCGTCAACATGCAGCAGTCTCTGCTGGCATTGGTCTGCGGTCTTGCGGCTGCCGTTCCGGAACCGGCTTTTCCGTCCGTGAAAGCCGATCTGGTCATCCCCGCAGCCGAAGGCACAGCCATACAAAGTTTCGACTGGTCAGCAGCTGTGGATTCCGACCGCAGCATCAGTCTGATCTGCAAAGAACTGACAAAGCTGAAAAACAGCGGCATCCTGTCCGAAGAGAATCCGACAAATCCCGCCGGAATGATTTACCAGAGCGACACGGGCGAAATCACGCTCAACGGACAGAAAAAAAGTTTAAGCGTCATCACTTCGCGGACCGAAGGCATCGCCCGGCCGGCAGACGACTCCGAACAGAAGCTCAACGTGCTGACCGTCTGCCGGAACACTGCCCCCGGAACGGTCGCGCTGACTTCGCTGGACGGCAAGCCGCTGCGGGAATGCTCCCGGATGCTGTTCATCTTCAATACAATGTCTGCCAGCACTGGACTGCGGTTGTCCGCCGACGGTTCAAAACTGCTGGACGCCGGTTCACTGCCCGTTCGTCTGGAAACCGGAATCATCCGCTGCCGGCTGTCCATTCCCCGTTCGGCATCCGTCCGGCTTTATCCGTTGAGTATCAACGGGATTCGCCGGAGTCCGCTGACATTTTCCCGAAATGCAGACACCCTCGAATTTGAAATTGATACGGCAAAACTGCCGCAGGGACCCACTCCGTATTTTGAACTGATCACAGAATAAGAGAATTTTTCCGCCGGCACTCCAGACTGCTTCAATGCTGAAACGGTCAGGACGAGTGCTGCCGGAATCAGAAAACATGAAGAAAGGATTTTTATGAAAATCACCTGTCACAGCAAAAATTTGTCCCGTCCCGGAAGATATTGTCCGCCGGCACTCGGCAACGGCGAACTGTCCATGCTGGTCGACTATCAGGGAGGAACGACCCCGAAAAAGTATTGCGAAGATCACATTTCCAGCGGCATCTGGCGTGCCGGGTACCGTTATGATTCCGCCAAAAACGGCTGGGGACTGGTCCCGTTCGGATTCTTTGAACAGTTATTTGACCAATCTGTCGAGGCAGCGGAATGGAGTCAGACCCTGGACATCGGCGGCAGTGCCACGGAAACGGAATGCCGTTACACCGATGGAACTGTGGTCCGTTCGTATGTCAGCTGTCATCTTCAGCACAATCTGGTCATCATCCGCAAGGAGACGAACGGTCGGCAGCCGCTGCGTATGCGGTATTCCTTCGGACCGAAGCTGACGCGGGTACAGCCTGTATCGGACACCAAACTGGGTTACGAAGTCATGACCTGGGAAGGCATACGCGGCTCCATTGCGTTCTTCTCTCCGGATCCGGAAGTTGCCGCCGTTCAAGGGCCGGAAGGCATCACTCTTTCCGCCGCGAAAACCTCGGCGGTGTTTTATCTGGCATTCGATGAAGAGGCGGAGTTTTACGCCCGTACCCATTCCTTTGAAGAAGTGGAAAACTCGAACCGCGCCGCCTGGGCAGCGTTCTGGCAGGAATCCACGCTGCCGGCGGACAAACTGCCGGAACGGGTTCTGCAAGCCGCCAGAGTCGCGGAATATCATCTGCGGATTTCCACCACCAAGTGGTCCATTCCCGTTGGAATTTTTGCGGATCACTGGGAAGGCCGCTATTTCGCCTTCGATGAGTTTTTCGCCATGGAAGGACTGCTTGCCGCCGGACATCTGGATCTGGCGCGCCGCGTCCCGCGCTATCGCTTTTCCCAGCTTGACAAATACAAATACCGAGCCTTTTCCTATTTCAATAAAGACTGCGGAGCGGCACGCTGCCACTGGCAGACCATTGAAAAACCCGGAATTGAATGCGCCGCCAACGGGTTCTGGGCGGATCACATTTTCCATATGGCGACCATTACGGTCGGCGCATGGAACTGCGCGCTGAACGGTCAGGATCTTGATTTCCTCCGGGAAACGGCTTATCCGCTGATTCGCGGCTGTGCTGAATTCTACCGCATATTCTCCGTTGAAGACAAGGAAAGCGGACGCTATGTCGTCGGGAAATGCACTGACCTGGAACGGCTGGGCGCAGCCCGTGAAAACGCGTTCATGACCAGCTGCGGCGTCATTGCCACCTTCCGGATCGCCGTCGAAGCCGCCCGGCTGCTGGATGCCGATCCGGAATTGCAGAAAAAATGGAGTTTCCTCGCCGGAAAACTGACGGAATCCCTGCCGCAGAATGACCGTGCCTATCTGCCGTATCCCGGCTGTGAAGAAAAAAGCATCGGGCTGCTCAGCGGCACTTTCCCCTTTGCCAATCTGCCCGCCGACGACCCGAAGCAGCTGCAGTGTCTCGATGATTTCTGCGCCACGGAAAGCACTGCCGGAAACATGTATCCTGTCGGCAAATCCATCTGCACCTGGTACGCCGGATGGAAAGCCATTACCCTGCGGCGTCTCGGTCAAATTGAAAAAGCACAGCTTACTGTTCAGCAGATGTCGGAGGATACCGGGTATTTTGCCGAAACCTTCGAAATATTCGAACTGGGCAACAACCCGTGGTTCTGCACAGCGGAAGGTGTTCTGCTTCAGGCTGTTTGCGAAGCGTACCGCTGATTTTGACAGAAAGGATGCAACAAGATGAAATTCGGAGTTGCCGATTACGGATTGAATGTATGGGACGGCGGATGCTATGACATCCAGATGCGTCTGGAAGAACTCAAAAGCATCGGGTTCAACGGAACGGAAAGACTCGAATGCGGCGATGCCGCCGATGCCCTGTACCGTGCCGCTCTTTACAAACGGCTCGGCATGGATTTTGCGACCTGCCTCAGCCGTGCAGGTATTGAGCAGTCAAACGCATTCACCGCCGCACTGGGCAAGGAATATGTCTGGCTCTCTCCGGGCGAAGACCTGCGGACCAAAGTGGATATGGATGTTTTTATCCGCCGCGCCAACCGGTTCGTTCAGGCAGCTGAATCTGCCGGAGTGAAAGCTGCACTGCACAATCATCTGGGGCTGCGCATTCAGGATCAGGAGGAACTCGACCGGTTCATGGACGAAGTTCCCGGCGCCTGGCTGCTTCTGGACATAGGTCATCTGCACGGTGCCGGCGGCGACATCTCCGGAACGATTGAAAAATATATCGACCGCATTGCCGCCGTTCACTTCAAGGACGTGTTCATCAAAGATGCGGCAATCGGTCTGGCTCAATGGCCGGAGCGTCTGCGCTTCTGTGAACTGGGCGCAGGCAACTGTCAGGTCCCCTGGCTCGAAGCCGCACGGCTGTTGAAAAAACTCGGCTACAACCGCTGGGTGTTCATCGAACATGACACTCATCTGCGCGAGCCTCTCACGGATCTGAAAACCAGTCTTGATGCACTCAAACAAATTTTCTGCTGACAGAATACAACTGAAAAAGGAATCATGAAATGAAAGAAAACACTGTAAAACCGATCCAGGTCGGAATCTGGGGACTCGGCCGCGCCGGCTGGGGAATGCATTGTCAGGAACTCGGACAATTCCCCGATAAATTCCAAATCGTTGCCGGCTGTGATATCGAAGCCGACCGGCTGAAACTTTTCAAGGAACGGTATCCCGATGCCGACATCTGGCAGGACGGAGCGGAATTTCTTGCCGATCCGCGCATTGAGCTGGTTGCCGTTGCGGTCCGGTCTCCTCAGCATGTGGACTACGCGCTCCGCGCGCTTGCCGCCGGGAAAATGGTTTTTCTGGAAAAGCCCATTGCGCTCACGGTTGAAGGCGTGAAAAAACTGGAAGATGCCGTGAAAAAGTATCCGGGAAAACTCTTTTTCCGGCACAACCGCCGTTTCGAAGCCTGCTTCAATCATGTGCTGGAAATCATGCACAGCGGCATCCTCGGCGAAGTGTACGAACTGAAACTCTGCCGTCACTGCTACGAATTCCGTGATGACTGGCAGACTCTGCTGGATTGCGGCGGCGGACAGCTCAACAACTGGGGACCGCATCTGCTGGATCAGGGACTTCGTTTTCTCGAATCTCCGCTGAAATCTGTATGGAGTCAGCTTCGCAAAATTGCTGCCCTCGGCGATGCCGAAGATCATCTCAAGATCATTCTTCAGGGCGAAAACAACCGTATCGTTGATATCGAAATCTCCGGCGGAATCGCACTGCCGTCGCCGGTTTATGCCGTCTACGGAACCCGCGGCTCTCTGGTCAGCGAAGATGAACAGGACATCAAACTTAAATATCTGAATCCCCGGATGAAAATTCCGACCACCCCCGCCCATGCGGAAACGCCGCCCATGAACGGAAATTTCGGAGGCAGCATTGAGCCGGAATGGATTCGGAAAACCATCATGACGGAACCGGCAAACGGATTCAATGTGAACGTGATCTACCAGCTGCTTTATCAGAGCATCCGGGAAGGAAAACCCTATCCTATTCTGCCGGAAGAGGCTTTTGAAGTCATTCGGGTAGCGGCTATGGTCAAACAGCAGAATCCGGCATTCCGGATTCATCCGGATGAGTTCGGAAAGTAAATCAACCCGTCCTGACTGCAACGGCTTGCCCTCGCAGTCAGGTTTTCATTTCAACCATACAGATTTCAAGGAGTACAAATGAGCTGGATCGACTGGCTGATTGTCATTGTGCCGTTGATTTTCATTGTAGGCATTGCCATTTATTCCCGCCGTTATGCGCGAAGCGTTACCGATTACATGGCGGCAGGACGCGTTGCCGGAAGATACGCTATGGCGGTTGGTGATCTGATGGCGGGATTGTCTGTCATTTCTCTGGTTGCCGGAACCGAATCCGGTTATCAGACCGGGTATGCCGTAGGTTTCTGGCAGAACATCCTCATGCCGATCAGCATGGTGCTCGCTCTCACCGGCTACTGCACCTACCGCTGGCGGGAAACCCGCTGTCTGTCGCGCGGACAGTTTCTCGAACTGCGTTACGGAAGCAAGCTGTTTCGTCTGGTTACCGCTTTTATTTCCACATCTGCGGAAATGATCACCAACGCCATCAGCCCTGCTATCGCCGCCAATTTTTTCATTTATTACCTGAAACTGCCTCATGAAGTCATGATTTGCGGCATCGGAATGCCCTGTTATGTCATCATTGTGGCTCTCTGCCTTACACTTGCAACTGTTCTGATCTGGCCGTCCGGACGCATTTCGCTGCTGATTACCGATTCCATTCAGGGCATCCTCAGTTTCCCGATTTTCGTGATTGTCATCGGCTTCATTCTGCTGAAATTTTCATGGAATATTGATATTGTCACCGTACTCGGCGACCGCGTTCCGGAACAGAGTTTTCTGGATCCGTATGATATTTCCCAGCTTCGCGATTTCAATCTCTTTGCGTTGGTTGTTACCATTACCTCCAACATCCTCAACCGCGCGGCATGGTTCGGCAATGACACTTCCAATGCCGGACGTTCTCCGCATGAACAGAAAATGGCCGGAGTACTCGGACAATGGCGGACCGCAGTCAGCACCATGTTCGTCCTGATTCTGGCAGTCATGACCATTGCCTTTATGAACGGCGAACGCTTTGCCTCCAGAAATTCCGATAACCCGTTCAAAGTCACCAATAATGAAATCCGCCGCGAACTTTCCGCCAAAGTCATCCGGAAAGTGGTGAAGGAACCCGGTCGGCAGCAGGAAGTCATCACCCGGATTCATGCCATACCGGATCAGATTCACCGGCCCGGAGTTGACCAGCCGTTCTCCCAGCAGAAAAATCTGGATACCGTTTATCTGCAGACCGTTCAGAACTCGCTTGGTGATACTCCGGAAGCGCATCATATGACCCAGGAATACCGGACCACTTATCAGCAGATGATGCTCCCTTCGGTTCTGCGGGAAATTTTTCCTGTCGGACTGCTGGGCATTTTCTGTCTGCTGCTGGTCATGCTGCTGATTTCCACGGATGACTCGCGCATTTTCAATTCTGCCAGTGCTCTGGTGCAGGACATGGTGCTGCCCTGCTACACCTTTTTCTGCAAAAAACGTCTGGATCCCAAAACGCATCTGCTCCTGCTGCGGCTGACCACACTTGGAGTTGCCCTGCTGTTCTTTATCGTGGCGATTTTCTTCCGCAACATGGATTACATCAGCATGTTTGTCACCATCATGAGCGCGTTCTGGATTGCCGGCTCCGGACCGGTTCTGGTTTTCGGGCTGTATTCCCGGTTCGGCAACCTGACGGGGGCATGGTGTTCCATCATTTTCGGTTCCGGAACTTCTCTGCTGGGACTGATCGGACAGCGCAGCTGGACAAAAACCATTTATCCGTTCCTTGAACAGCACGGATGGGATAAAAGTCTCGGAAATTTTCTGAGTGCGGTCAGTTCTCCATTCGACCCCTGGATTCACTGGGAGATAAATCCGTATAAATTTCCGCTCAATTCCTACGAGATCTTCTTTCTCTCCATGATTCTGGCTCTGGTTACTTACATCGCCGGCTCTTACCTGACCTACAGGCCGTTTGATCTGGACAAGCTGCTGCACCGCGGAAAGTATGCCGATGCCGAATCTTCCCAACTGGTCAGAACGACCTGGAATCTCCGTACTCTGGCGTCTCATCTGCTGGGCATCACTCCGGAATATACCCGCGGCGACAAAATCATTGCCTGGGGTGTTTTCCTGTATTCCTTTGTCTATAAACTGATTATCGCATTCGCCGCGGTGTTTGTCTGCAATCTTTTCTTCCGCTGGCCAAAAGAGTGGTGGGGCTGGTACTTTTACCTTACCAGCCTGATTATCCCCGGATTGATTGCGGTTGTCAGCACCGTGTGGTTCATGTGGGGAGGAATCCGGGATCTGAAACAGCTGTTCCGGGACCTGGAAAATCGCAAGATCGACAACAATGACAATGGACAGGTTCTGGAAAAAGATGAAATCGTCCGGTAAAAGGAAACTCTGCAACTCATCAGGAGCAAATACACCATGAAGATCACTGCTGTAAAAACTTTTCTCTGCAATTGTTATCGCACCAACTGGGTGTTCGTCAAAATCGAAACCGATTCCGGGATTCACGGCTGGGGCGAAGCTACCCTTGAATACAAGGAAAACACCGTCGCTGCCGCCATTCATGAACTGGAATATTATCTGATCGGCAGCGATCCCGCCAGTATCGAAAAATTCCGTCACGACTGTTACCGCGACGCTTACTGGCGCGGCGGTCCCGTTCTCATGTCTGCACTTTCCGGCGTCGAAATGGCTCTCTGGGATATCAAAGGAAAAGTCCTCAATGTCCCTGTTTATCAGCTTCTTGGCGGCAAAGTGCGCGACAGTATTCCCATTTATGTCAACGGCTGGTTCTCCCCCGCCAGAACACCCGATGAATTCGCCGAAAAGGCACAGGCGGTCCGCGATGCCGGATTTTCCGGCTGCAAGTGGGATCCTTTCGGCAAGGCATGGCTGCGCCTCGGCAAACATGATCTGGAAAATGCTCTCGATTGTATCCGCAGAGTTTCCGAAACCGTCGGACGCGATGTAAATCTGCTCATCGAGGGACACGGACGTTTCGACATTCCCACCGCCGTAAAAATCGGACAGCGTCTCGAAGAATTCGACATCTTCTGGTTCGAGGAACCGCTTCCGCCCGATGACCTCAACGGTCTGCGTGAAATCAAGGATCGGGTTCGCATTCCGCTCGCCGCCGGAGAGCGTCTCTACAACCGCTACGAGTACCGGCAGTTCTTCGATCTGAACTGCACCGATTACATTCAGCCGGACATCTCGCACGCCGGCGGTCTTCTGGAAATGCGGTTCCTCGGTGCCGAATCCGAAGCCAGACACATCGGATTCTGTCCGCACAACCCGTCCGGTCCGGTCGCCAATGCGGCATCTCTTCAGCTCGCCGCCTGCGTTCCCAATTTCGTCGTGCTGGAAATGATGATGACCGACGTGCCGTACCGCCGCGAACTTTGCGACGAAGATCTGCTTGTCCTTGCCAATGGTGAAATGCGGATTCCGGATCGTCCCGGACTCGGCATCGAACTCAATGAACAGGAACTGCTCAGACATCCGTTTCAGTCCGTTCAGCTCCGGCATTACCGCGGCGACCTCACCAGCATCCGTCCCGCCGACGCCGTTCCTTATTACGAAATGGAGAAAAAATGAAACGTTTTCAGAACAAAGTTGTACTCGTTACCGGCGGCAGCCGCAATACCGGACTTTCCATTGTGCAGAAATTTGCGGAGGAAGGCGCTGCAAAAGTCTACATGTGCGGCTCCACTCCGGAATCCACAGACAAAGGCGCGGCGATCCTCGAATCATGGGGCTGCCGGAATATCCGCAGCATTCCCTGCGATGTGTCCGATCCGGTTCAGGTGCAGCATCTTTTTGATGTGATCGAACAGGAGTCCGGACGCCTGGACATTCTGGTCAACAATGCGGCGCATCAGGGAATCGGCAAACCGTTTACGGAGATGCCGTCCGCGTATCTGATGGACGTTCTCGGCGTGAATGTCCGGGGCGGCTTCCAGGTTACCCAACAGGCAGTGAACCGCTTTTTTCTCAAACAGCCGGAACGGGGAGTGGTGGTGTTCCTCTCTTCCAATACAGCGATGCGCGCCATCCGCAGCCGGACCGCTTACTGCACCAGCAAAGGTGCCATCAATTCACTGGTCCGTTCGCTGGCGCTTGACCTCGGACCGCAGGGCATCCGGGTCAATGCCTGCGCGCCGGGCTACATCTATACCGAGCGCTGGGATGTCCTGCCAGACGCCGTCAAACAGCGCCGTCGCCTGAATTGTCCGCTGCGGCATGAGGCATCCGGACGCGACATCGCCAATGTGGTGGCTTTTCTTGCCAGTTCCGACAGTGCCAACATAACCGGGGAAATAATCACCTGTGACGCGGGCTGTTCCTGCCAACACATGCCCGAAGACGTGGATTTCTGAAGAGCTTCGCTTTCGGATGCATAAGCCGTGTTCAATCTTTTATGCGGAATCCGTTTTTCAGCTGACCGCAAATGCAGCATCGTGAGGCGGCAGGCTCAGTTCCGATTGTATCGCGCCGCGTCCGATCAGGACTTCGTTCATTTGCGCCGGCAGTCCCCATTCTGCGAATCGGAATGTCAATGTCTCGTCCGTGTCGTTCAGAAACAGAGCGGCCGGTTTTTCATCGCAGGTTCCCGTGAAGACTGTCGGCCAGCGGTCGCTTTTCCAATCTGCGGGAACAGCATTGCGCAGACGGTATTTCGCGGCGCGCACCAGCAGTTCATAACGTTCCGGTGTGATTTTGCCGAGGTGATCGCTGGTCAGGGAAACACCTGTCAATATGCCGCCGGCTGCCGAAAGACGCGCTTCGCCTTCAGTGTACCAGGCATTATCCGAACGCGTCATCAGCACATCCGGATCACTGCGGAACCAGATATCATTCAGGAACCAGTTGGAGACCACGCCATGAAGCGTGTTGCGGATTCCGTTTCCCGGCGCATCACAGTTTTGCGGCAGATGATCGCCCGGCATATAACCATACCAGTAACGGGAAGTATCGCAGCTCACCCGGCACATGTCCACATACCCCAGACACGGCATGAACGGCGGACAGCATCCGAGCAGGATGGAGTCCGGAACCGCTTCGCGAATGGTTTTCATTCCCTGCCGGAACGCACTGACCGCCGTCGCTTCGGGGTCGGCAAAAACACCATGAGGCAGACCGAACCCCAGACCGTCCATCTTGAAATAACGGAAACCCTTCCGCCGGAGAGCTTTCATGAATCCTGCGATGTATTCTCGGCATTCGGGAATCGTGGCATCCAGACAAGCCCAGTGATTATCCGGCGCGGGCGACCATCCAGCGAAGACAAGCGGCTCGCCTGCGCTGTTTCTGACAAACAGACCGCGATGTTCGCGGAACGCTTTGCTGGCTGTGGAAGCCAGAAAAGGCATCAGCCAGATTCCGGGTACCGCTCCGGCGTTCTCTATGCGCCGGACGATTTTTTCCAGCGGTTCCGGCCAGGAAGCATCACGTTCCAGCCAATCTCCCTGAAACGGCTGATAGCCGTCGTCGATCTGAATCACATCGCAGGAATAGCGGTCATTTTTCCGCGCGGCAATGGCATCAATGTTTTCAAGAAGATTCGCTTCGCTGACCTGATCATAATAGTAATACCATGTGCAGTAACCGGTCAGATTTCTGTCTGCGGCAAACGGTTTCACTCCCATTTCGCGGGCGGCTGTTTCCGCATATTCCTTCAGCAGTTTCCGCCAGTCATTGCCACGCAGCATGATGATTTTTTCCGGTTCTTCTTCCGGCTTGATTTCCGGCTGAGTCATCAGCACTCCGGTAAAACGGCAGTCCCGGTGCGCAGTAAAATAGGTAAGACTCCGGAAACAGGTTGCCGCCCCCAGCAGCAGATAATCATCAGTTTCCTGATCGCCGACCACGATCACATCCTGGCTGGGATAATCACCGATGAATCCGGCGGCACTCGATGCGCTTGACGAATACCGCTGAAGCATCATATTGTTGCTGTGGTAAAAGACAAAAGCCGCTTCCGGCGGCAGAAAATCCAGCGGCAGCCACTTTTCATAACAGGCCGTCCTGTTCACCCATTTCAGTTCACTCATTTGACAAGTCCTTTTTACTGTTTTCTCATAACGGGAAATCAGAAAACCGGACAGATCCCGGTTCAAGGATCTGTCCGGCTGAAAATCAGTTATTCTTCGATGACAATACGGTCCATAGCGCCGAGCAACCCGGACAGTTTTCCGCCGGAAACGCGGAAATTATCCGCTTTGCCGATACGGATTCCGGCTCTGCCGGAAGACCCGGCAGGAACAGAAAACCCGGCAGGTTTTTTCCCTGCATTGACTACAACCGTAATCCGTTTGCCGTTCCATTCCCACGAGCCGCTGTACAGGCTGTCCTGTCCTTCCAGATGCCGCGTAAATCTGCCGCAGGCGACAGCCGGGGTTACAGTCTCAAGTTCAGCCGGCAAAGCCTTCATGCCGGCATAAAGCTCCGGAAAATCTGTGATCCTGAAGTTGCGGTCGGAATAAGTGTAAAGGATCAGCCCTTTGGCTCCGGCAAGAAGCGCAAGATAACTCATCACCCGGAGTTCCGAACTGTACGGGACCCGCGCCCAGTTTCCGTAATTTCCGAAACTCTGGAGGACTGCCCAGATAGTGGTGTCATAGCGCATTGCTTCTTTGCGGGCATCGCAGAACCGCGGATAAATGCTGGATGCGGGGTCAGACGGAATCGGGTAAGGATCCGGTGCCAGAATATCTGTGCCGCAGGCATAGTTCTTATACTCGGAAGGAACGCAAATCACCGTATAGGCAATGTGGTCCGGATCAAGCTGTTTGTAAGTGTCGTAACGCCGGAACATTTCCGCGGAAGTGATTCCCTGTCCGGCAGGTTCATCGCCCGGATTCCATCCCATGACCGCCGGATGACCCCGGAACGCGCGGATCACTTCCTCCGGCCGCTGTTTCCCGGTAAATTCCGTGATGACCCGAACCTTCAGTTTCGCGCATTCATCCAGAAACGAACGGTAACTTTCCAGCGTGTCTGACGGAATGATGCCGGCGTGAATCGTGTTGTAGCCCGCCGCCGCCACATCGCGCAGCATGGCAAGCCGGTTCGCCGGAGTGTCAGACCATGAAACATGATATATGCCGACGGGAATGAACGGCTTGCCTTTTTCCAGAAGAACTCCGTCCGCACGAACCGAATAGAGCGCTTCCGGGTGACGGAAGAATTCAACTTCGCGCGTTTCCCGGAGTTTACCGTTCCGCAATGCTTCAAATGTAATGACATGGCGTCCTTCCGCTGTTTTCTCAAGCGGATATTCCACAACCTGTTTTTTCCCAGTGACCGGATGCTCCTGCCAGGAGCCGTTATCCAGACGGCTCCGCAGAATTATTCCGGCAAGAGCGTCTCCCTGCGGCTGAAGTTCAGTCAAAACGCGAATGGAATGATCCTTTGGATACAGATGTTTGTTCATTGCTGCCGCATTCAAAAACGGCGGCAAGTCCTCGACCCAGGTATCGGTAAACAGTTCCCGGCCGCAGCGGGAGACTTTCAGCCGGTACTCGGTGACGCCGCGGACATCGCGCGGAAGCCGGGTTTCGGCAACAGCTTCCAGCTTTGCGGGATCAATCCGGAAAACAGGAGCCAGGCGGAAAATGCCTGTGGAATTTTTCCCGGTCAGTTCACAGGTCAGCCCGCGAAACGAACTCGACTCCATACCGCGAAGCACAAGCCGGAATTCCGATTGAGCAAGCCCCTCGGGACGTTTCAGCTCGGCTCCGGTCAGTCCGGCATTCCGCAGATTCAGGCGGGCAACAGTGTTCGTGACCAATCCGGCCAGGGCTTCTTTGGAGTCAAGCGTGGTGAAATTGGCATGACAGGTGACCAGCACCATGCCTTTCCCGAAGAATTTCTGCGCCATAATTGCACAGCCGTCGCCGCAGCGCTTGAGCGCAATCCATCCGGCAGGCAGTTTATCAAAGTGCGCCCAGTGCGTCCGGCGGTCCATCCGGGGCAGCAGATTTTCCGGAAAACGCATCACGGGGTCATCCAGATTGACTGGAAGTTCATTCTTCCGCTTGGAATAGCTTCCAGTGGGACACGTTTCCGCATTAAGTGCGAATTCTGGTCCGAGCGTGTTCAGCATGTACTGAAGCACACTGCCGTAATTTGCATCGGCAATCAGCAGAATTCCGCCATTCTCCACAAACTGACGCCAAGCTTTCCCATACGGAGCCAGATTGAACGTATGTTCATAGTTTCCGGTCGACGCAACACAGACCAGGTCATAGTGATCGAGCCTGCCGCTCAATTTATCCAGCGCCGTGTTTTCATAGCGGTCAATGGAAGCGTTGAGACGTTTCAGCGCGGGGTCGAATTCATGTCGGAATCTGGCTTGCCCGTCTTGCCATGAACTGAAGACTGCCGCCGCCTTCGGAGCCGCTTCAAGCACTGAGCCGCTGACCGCCAATGCCAATGCCAATGCCGGTATTGTATAATTCAAATGCATAAATACTCCTGTTGTTCTCTGTCTGAGGATTCATTATTCTTGTTTGACCCGGCCGGCAGACCAGTTGTCTGTCTGGATATTCATGCGTCCCAGCGTGGCGTAGGGATGCAGCGGATTCGCAATATTGACAGACCCCGCATGTCCATCGATATACAGAATGTTGATTTTCCGGTTGTGGCGTTCGGCATCGGCAAATCCCATGCCGCTGTCGCTGTGTTCATTCGCATAGATACGGGAACAGCCGCGTTTCGGTTCAGCCCCGTCGCGGGTGTCCATAGCCAGATAACCGCTTGAAGGCGCGGTCAGCTGAGACATCTTCGCGGTGGTGTATGTGCCGTATGGCGGAGTGGAGAAGCCCCACCCGAAAGCACCGCCGATGTAGCAGAGATTGTAACCGTAGTGGAAATAAACGTGCTGTCCGTTCCAGGACGCATTCCACGGAGTCGAGGTATATTCTTTAGCAGAAGGGCATCTTAAAAAATTTGCTTTGCTGTTGAACATTTTATCAGCTTCCTCCGCACTGCGGCCGGCGTCAATGTTCAGAAGCATATCCGCCCAGGAGCGATATGCCGCATCATCCCGTTCCGGCGGAAAAAAATCTTTGCTGCCGTCCAGATACATTTGAAACAGCAGACCTGTCTGCTTCAGATTGCTGACGCAGCTGATGGCACGCGCTTTTTCCCTTGCCGAATTCAACGCCGGCAGCAGCATCCCCGCCAGAATCGCAATGATCGCTATCACCACGAGGAGTTCTATAAGTGTAAAATTCATACGACTTTTCATTCCGCTCCGGATATGAAACAGACAGACCGTGTTCCTTTGTTTGTTTTTCATGACAGTCCTTTCTTTGATGACGGATTTTCAATTTCAACCGATTCTATTTTATATTATACTCAATAATGCTCTATTGTCAAGAGCATTATTGAAAAAAAGTCCGTTTTTTTGAAAAAATCTTTGATGTTTCCTCGTTTCAAGGTTCATGGAACGGAAAAAAGTCCGGCGCCAGTACATTCAGGATGCCGGATGCCAGAATCCGGTGTCCGCAATCATTGGGGTGATTGACGCCGTTGCCGGTCAGATCAAAGAAGTTCTTCCGTTCCAGAAACTTGCACCAGACAGCCGTCAGATCCGCAAGAGCTGTATCAGCCGGACACTCCGCCGCAAAACCGCGCAGACTCCTGGCGAACGCCGCCGTCAGTTCCAGTTTCGTGGAGTTGCGCATGGGATTGCCGGTCATGGGTGTCGCCAGCAGATATTCGGTTTCCGGCGAGACTTCCCGGTTGAGACGGATGATTTCCGCGATATTGTCCAGATATTTTGCAGTGCCGCCGTCGCACAGCAGATCGTTCATGCCAAACGCAATAACCAGCAGATCCGGATGATCCCCGCGGAAAATTTCCGGCCGGGACAGAGGATAACTGCTGTCGGCTCCGTTCAGCCCCCGGTTGAGCAGTTCAACTTTCACATCCGCAGCTTCGCGCAACCCTTCCGCGCTCAATTCGGCGAACGCCGGCTGAAACGGCGGTTTATGCAAATATCCGGACGCATTGTAACCCTCGGAAATACTGTCGCCGAGCCAGGAAATCCGGCAAGCTGCGCCGGGGCGTTTCAGCCGTTCGCGGAACCGGGGCAGACGTCCGGTCTGCTCCGGAAGTTTCACTGCATAATCAATGCTCTCCGCCTGATAATCGATCTCGATCTGATTCCGTGCAAACAGATCACCTGCGTCAAAACGCAGATTGCGTCCGTCCAGTCCGCCGCCAACCGCGTTCGCTGCCGGATCCGGATAATATCGGCTTTCGGCGTCCGGCGGATGCAGTGCCGCATCGCTCCAGAACGGGATGGCGGATTCCGCAGTCCGGACAATCCGGCAGCTACCCGGTTCATGACACCAGTCTTTGCCCTCAACATATTCGATATTCAGCGCCGGACAGCAGACCCGGCGGATTTTACGCGCGGGGAACATCAGCTGCACGTAATCTTTATCCGCAAACATGCCGCTTTCCCCGAAAACCTCATTGGTCTGACGATTCCACAATTTCCGCATGTCAACCCCTCCGGCTCAAAACCTGTTTTTCATAATTCCGGAGTTCTTCCGCAAGCCGGTCGTCCGCGGGAACGCCGTGCGTTGCGCAGAAATGATTCCAGATTGCGCCCCAGGGCAGAGTTTTGACAGCCTCCTGTTCCAGAAGCCGCGCCGTGAAATCTCCGCATTCTTCCGCATCGCAGATGACCGCCGCCGGTTCCAGAAGCGCAATCAGCAGCGCCTTCATCCAGTTGCGGGCGCCAATCACCCATGCCGCCAGACGGTTCACACTTGCGTCGAAATAGTCCAGCATGAAAAACAGATTTCCGGATTTGCCGCAACCGCTGCGGACAGCTTCGCGGGCCAGATCTTTCAGCGCATCGTCCAGAATCACAATGTGGTCGCTGTCCCACCGGACACCGCGGCTGATGTGCAGCAAAATGCGTCCCTGCTGACAGAGAATCGCCGAAAGTTTGTCTGCGATGGATTCCGTCGGGTGAAAATGTCCGGTATCCAGACAGATCAGTTTGCGGTGCGCGGCGGCGTAAGGAAGATAGAAATCATGCGAACCGACGGTATAACTTTCCACACCGATTCCGAACAGTTTGGATTCAACGGCGTCCAGCAGTTCCGTTTCCGGATATTTCTCGGCAAAAATCCGATCCAGTGATTCCTTCAGACGCCGCCGCGGCGCCAGCCGGTCTGCCGGCACATCCTTGTAACCGTCGGGCGTCCAGATATTGCAGACACATGGACTGCCGAGCCGGCGGCCGAACTCCGCGCCGATCCGCCGGATTGCCTGCGTATGACGAATCCAGAATTCCCGGATTTCCGGGTCCGGACTTGACAGGGACAGACCGTTTTTCAGTTTCGGATGCGAATAATAAACCGGCGCGATGTCCAGCCCCAGATGATTCGTATCCGCCCAGTCCAGCCATTCCGTGAAGTTTTCAATGCTGAAAGTGTCGCGATCCTGTCCGGGTTTCATGCTGTCCACTTCATGTCCTTGCAGACCGATCCGGAAATTTGAGCCGGGCAGCAGCCGCAATGCCTGTTCCAGATCGGAGCGCAATTCCTGCGCATTGCGGGCGCAGCCGGGATAATTCCCCGTTACCTGACAGCCACCGGTCAGAGCATGTCCGACGTTTTCAAAACCCTTGACGTCATCTCCCTGCCACGCATGAAGGCTCAGCGGAATTTCTTCCAGCTGCGCCATTGCTTTTTCCGGGTCGATTCCTTTTTCCAGATACTGCCCGCGGGCCGATTCGTACGCCTGTTCATCCCTGTTCATCGTTCCTGCTCCTTTGTTCAGATTATTTTCATATGCATTGAACAATATAATCGGCAATCTGTAAAATACAATATCCGAAAGAAAAAAAAGTGATTGTTTCCAAATATTCCGCCGCATGGACTTCCGTGTTTTCCAAAAGCCGGCACACAGACGGCACGGGAAGATGCGGCAGAGAGGACAGAAAAATTCAGTGTTCGAGGTTATGCAGCGGACGGCAGCTGGTCCGCTGAACCAGTCTGCTCGCAATACGGATTGAACTCCATACGGTACCCTGGAGCTGCCATTTTTTTTCATAGATCATTCGGGCGAAAAGATGTCCGACTTCCCGGAAACGAACTTGCGTTGAGGTCAGAGATTCCGCCGCATATTGTTTGTCATCATCGAAGGAAACCAGCTGATAATCCTTCCCCGCAGTCAGACCGCGCGCCGCTGCAAGCTGAATCGCGATTCGCGCGCCATGCGGATGAGTCGCAGCAATCACCGTATGCGCCGGATCGGCAGACGCTTTCTCCAGCATCAGGTTGATGTCGTCTGGAGAACAGAGAAATTCTTCCATTTCAAGCACCGGGCTGCCTGCCCGGAATCCCAGGTCAAGTCCGCGCAGACGCACTGTCTGCCAGAGGCATTCGTCTGATTCGCTGACCAGGATCAGTGGACGGGTGAATCCATTCTTTTTCAGCAGTGTCGCCATGCGGATTGCATCGCCGTAAATATCTATCGTGACGGATGATACAAAGTCAATGCGGGAAATATCATTTCCGCGGTTCAGCATCAGAACCGGAGTTGAAACATTAACCAGAAGGTCGTTGTTGTCATTCAGGAAATTGATATCGATGCTGTCCGGAAGTATGACCAGCGCCGCCGCGCCGTCGCGCATCGACTGGTCTATGATCTGTGCGAAATGGGCGCGTTCCTGAATCAGCGGCAGATAAATAACCTGATAATTGTGGGCATTGAGGTCAACTTCCAGAGCGGTCAGCGTAGACTGATTCCACTGGACGTATTTCGGCATGGTGGATTCAAGGACGTAAACCACCCGGCTGCTGTCATTGAGCAGTTTCTGATACAAATCCGCACCGGGTTTGGCAACAACAACGGTCCCCGCACGTTTTTTGCTTTCAACCAGATGGTATTCCTTTAAGATACGCAGGGCACGGAAAACATTCATCCGCGTCGTGCCGAACTCTTTCGCCAGTTCTTTTTCCGTCGGCAGCCGTTCTCCCACGGCAAGTTCACCGGAAACCATCATTTCCAGCAGATGCCGGAAAACAAGTCGAATATTGTTATTGCTCATAACCCTCTCATCTATGAATAATGTTCATAATATACCATCACAGCAGCTTTTTTCAAGTCAGTTTTTCAATAACCCGTCTTGCAAATCTGCTTCCGCCTGCTATATTAATAATGTGCAACATATATGAAAATTATAAAAAAAAGGACAACAGGAACAAAACATGAAGAAAAACCGAGAAATGCAGCCGGATTGCAACCTTATCTTCTGGATGTGGAACGAACAGCCCGATCCGGCTATGATCCGCCGGCAAATGAAAAATTTGAAAAACGCCGGAATCGGCGGTTTTTTCATTCATGCCATGCCGGAAGAATTCCGCGCGGAGTCGTTTCCCGACGGACTTCCCGGTTACCTCTCGGATGAATGGTTCAAGCAGATTGCCCGGACAGTCCGCATTGCCGCCCGGCTCAAAATGAAACTCTGGCTTTATGATGAAGGCGGCTGGCCCAGCGGAACCGTCAACGGACAACTCGTCGCACAACATCCGGAACTTGCCGCAATACAGATCAAACGAAGCGAAGACGGCTGTTCCCTGGAAAAGACATATCATCCGAACCGTCCCGACCTGCTTCGTCCGGAAACGACCCGGCTCTTCATCGAAATGACTCATGAACGGTATTTTCAGACTGTCGGAAAGGAGTTCGGCCGCACCATCCCCGGTATTTTTACCGATGAACCATGGTTCGGGTATTTTGATCCGGAAACAGAAGGCATACCATGGTCCGAAGCATTGCCGGTTGAATTTGAACATCTTTTTCACTATCCCTGCGAAGATGCCGTCCAGCAGATTTTTTCCGGCGATTCCGAAGCGGCGCATTCCGCTTCGCGCGATTACAGAATCGCCCTCACCCGTCTGGCGGTGCGCAACTACTTTGAACCGCTCCACCGTTGGTGCAGACGGCGCGGACTGCTTTTCACCGGACATCTTTCCGGCGATGATATGCCGGACGTCATGTTTCCTCTTCACGGCGATGTTTTTGAGATTTTCCGCTGTTTCGACATTCCCGGTCTTGATGCCATCTGGCGTCAAATTCATCCGGATTCCCCGGAAACAGACTTTCCTAAATATGTGGTTTCCGCAGCAAGACGCGCCGGAAAGCATCGTGTCCTGAGTGAATCGTATGCGGTTTACGGTTACGACTGTTCTTTCGATGAAATGCGCAAGACCGCTGACCGGCAGTACATCTGCGGCGTTACGGATATTGTGCCTATGGCGGCAAGTTATTCAACCCGCGATTCCCGGCAGATCGGCACCTGCTGCAACCTTTTCCCGCCGGACCCGCGCTGGCAGTTCTACAGCGGTTTTGCCGGCTACACGGAAAGGATGCGGCAGTTCCTCGCCGCCGGACGCAGCCAGGCAGACATCGCGGTGCTTCTGCCGTTCTCCAGCTGGGACAGGCTTGCGCCGGCTCCGGCATCAGACATATCCGTGCTTGCACGCAGACGCCTCGCCTATGATTACCTCGGCGAACTTGAATTGATGCGGGCCGTCCGCAGCGGCTCAGCTCTGAAATGCGGACGATGCCGGTACAAAGTGCTTGTCCTTCCGGAAAACATCCGGCTGGATGCTTCCCTCGAAGCCAAAATTCAAGAATGGCGGAAGAACGGACTGCCGGTACTCTTCTCCAATGAAGCGGAAAAAGCCGCTCAATGGGCACAGACGGATCTCCAGATCGACCCGGACAGCGGTCAACTCCGGGTTCTCAAACTCAAAACAGGCAGAAAAACCGGATACTTCCTGTTGAACGCCTCTGCGGAAAAACTCGTCTGCCGCTGCCATCTGGAAGACAACAAAAACTGGGAATGGTACGATGCCGTTACGGGAATCAGCACTCCGGCGGAACTTGATCCGGATGGGACTCTCCTGCTGAAACTGCCGGCGCACGGCAGCCTGATTTTACGGGAATCCTGCAGATTTCGGCGCGGAAAGACTTCATGCGGAAAACGCATCGCACTGCCGTTGTCCGGAACCTGGCTGGCAAAAACCGTCAGCCGGGCGGTCTGGACGTCGGAAGGCTTCTCCCGTGCGGAAACGAATGATTCTACTCCGGGTAGCGTTCCTGCGGTCATCGAATTTACCAATACTTTCCTCCTGAATGAAAAATGTCATGACCGGCAGTTCTCTTTCGAATTGCCAGAATGTGTCTGCGGCATGTGGATCATACGCATTAACGGCAGGGAGGCGGGACGTGCGCCGTGGACTCCATGGAAATTTGATCTGACTGCGCATCTGCGGCGCGGAGAAAACAGGATCACGTGTCTGCTGTTTCTCACTGCCGGGCCGCTTTACCGGACTCCAGAAGTCCGGAACGAACTGAAAAAACGCGGCTGGGCGAATGAATATTTTGACATCGTTTCCCAATATCCGCTTCGCCGGATGCCGGATGCCGCCCGATTGCCGGATTCTGTCATTGTGGAGCCGCCGGCGTGATTTTCTCCATCAGGCAGACACTGATATTACAGGATGAATCATGCAGGCTCAAAAACACCGGCCGGACCGGTGTCGGCGTGGCGGCCATCCTTGCCGATTCCGGTAAATGTTTCCGAATGGTGCCGTCTGACCGGAATTTCCCCGGCCAGACGGAAATTCACTGTTCTATTTCCAGTTCCTTCATGTAGTTCTGCGCACTTTCATTGCTCCAGTTGTGGAAATCCCAGAGAATGAACTGAGCTGTGCGTTCCATCGGATACCAGATATTCATTTCACAGGAATAATTGCCGATCAGCAGATCCTGCCGGGCGGCATCCTTGGAATTGAACAGCACGGCGCAAGGTCCTTCACCGCGATTGTTTTTCACATCAAAGTGCCGGTCATAGAACAGTACCCACGGAGCCAGCGGATTGAGCGTGGCAAAGTTGTCCTTGCACGGCAGTGTTCCGGAAGGAATCATGCCTTCCCGCTGCCGGACTTTCAAACCCGCCTGATAGCCGCCGCCCAATGAGCCGGGATAACAGAGGAGTCCGACCCGGTAATGCCGCGCCTGACTGCTTTTGTGTTCCGGCTTGAATTCAATCATCAGTTTGTCATCGTTTTCGGCAAGGGAAACGGTCAGTTCCGCCTTGAAATCCGGTCCGGTATAAAGCAATGCAACCGAACCGAGTTCCGGAGAACTTTTTATATCGGCAATCTTGACGGACGTATTTTTTTCAGTCATGCCGCCGACATCGAAATTGAAAAAGCCGTTGGCGTACCAGTTTGCCACGGATGGAGACATCATCCCCAGGGAAGCGGTCAACTCATTTTTATCATTGATTTTCCCGTCCAGTTTCAGAATGAAAGCCGTTTTGGAGTTGGACAGGGAAATCAGGTTGACCCGCTGCTGCGGGTCGGTGGAATACTGTCCTGTTCCCCACAGACGTACAGGCTGTGCCATGTAGGCTTTCCGCGAAGCCTCGTCCGCGCCCTTCAATTCCAGATTGGTTACTTTGACATCCGCCCGGGCAAATGATCCACATGCCAGGATCAGGCATCCCAAATACGCTGCAATTTGTGCTTTCATCTCAATTTTCTCCTTCTATTTTGATATTTCTGGTGATAGTTTTGCCGCTGAAAAGATTCATGATCCGGAAAGTCCAGTTTCCTGCCGGTTCCAATCCGCCGTTCAGTTCGATTTCCCGGTGATTCCGGAGATTCCAGTTTCCGCTCAGGTCACGGATTTCCCTGCCGTCCCGCAGAACTTCAATCCGGACTACAGAATTGACGTCATCCGCATCCAGCCTGACCATGAACGTTCTGCCGTTGAAGCACACATCCGCCGCGAAAGTCTGCAATTTTTCCGGCAGCAGGGCAAACAGCTGTGCGTCATATTCCTGAATCATGCCGCTGTAAACTTTATGCCGTCCGAGATATTTATGATTGATGGTGTCATAAATCTCATATTCACGGTCAAAGCGCAGCGTGTATTTTCCGTCGGAATCCCCGCCCATACGTATCAGTCCGAGGCAGCGGTTTCCTTCCGAAACATATTCCGTCAGAGTTAATCCTGCAGACAAATCATGCGGTGCAGTTACGCCGTTGTCGGCAAAGATTTTTTTCATTGCCTGAACCAGCGGACGGGAAGATGAACTCTTCGTGAAAATATCCGGATAATTATTCAGCAGGAAATTCAGATGAAGAGTCCGTCCTTTTCCGGTGTTCCTGACCACAGCTGCCGGCGCAAGCGTTTTCTTTTTCCCGGCAATTTTTATCTTGCCGAACTGGGTGGGCCGGGTAATCCCCTGAATACTGCCGTACGCTTTGCCGTCCGTCAGAGCAATCTGATCCGCCGCGGGCATCACGTTCAGAACCGCATCCGCGATCACCACTGTTCCGGCATTTGCCTCCACCCCCGGCGCTGTCCGGATTCCGAACAGTTCTGCCAGCGGTGAATCTTCACGCCGGACGCCGCATTCATTGAACATGCCGCAGGAAGAATCCGCAATCAGGAATCCGCCGTTTTCCACGTAACGGCGCAAAGCCTGCGCGGTTCTGTCCGACAATACCTGAGTCAACGGCAGAATCACGACCGGGTGCGATTCCGGAGTAATGGATTCCAGATCTTCATCCGTTATAATGCGCGGAAAAGTAAATCCCATGCTCCGGATGATTGCCGTCCAGCCGCTGAAATTGCCGTTGTAAGCCTGCTGGTTCAGGAAATTTTTCTCGCCGGTAATGCCGCAGGACACCAGCGACGGAATGGAATACACCACACTGACCGGCGAAGCTACCGGTCTGTCGTCGGCAAACATCCGGTCCACTCCGGATCTCCGGATTTCCGCCAGAGTCGCCTTGATGTGTTCTCCTTCCGGAGACAGTCTCCGATCCCCGCGCCGGGACAGGTAACCGTACCACCAGTAGGCGGGCGAAAACATTCCGCTCATGATTTCCTGCCAGAATTTGAACCGGATGGCGGAAAGCATCTGTCCGTATCCGATCCATGCGCTGCCTGTCGCTTCCGGCTGTTTGAAACTGCGTATCAGATCCGGCAGTCCGTCCACATCGCGGGTATACGCCGTGGGATAATCCACATGTTTCAAGGCTTCCTGCCAGTTGAATGCACCGTAAATATCGGTGATCAGCTGTCCGGAAAAACCCAGCTTCGCGCCGGGCGACGCCTTCACCAGTTCCTGCTTGATGTGAGCAAGCGCACCGGAAACATTGCCCATCATGAACAGACGGTGTTCATACCACGGGACATAATTTCCGGAATCTTTGCTCTGCTGCAGAGTGAACGGTTTCACTTCCTCCCAGTTCCGGAAAGCGGTTTTCCATACTGCATTCAGTTTCTGCAGAGAACCGTATTTCTCCCGCATCGCGCCGCGGAACGCCGCAAGACACCAGCGGGACTGGCAGAAATCATGGAAACTGCTGTAATATCCCAGGGAATTTTCATCGCCCGAATAATAGCGGGCAGGATAATACGCTTTCGAACGTTCCACTGTCCCTGCAACATCTTTGCGGATGGTTTCAAAATATGCCGGATCCCGCAGACATGGATTGCGCTGAAGCGACTTCAAACCGCCATGACTGCAAATCCGGTGCATGGACATCGGGGCGATACGCATACCCGCACCCATCATGCTCTCCGAACCGCGTTTCCATTCCAGATCAGTTGCGATCGACATGTTGCTGCCGGTCCCGACGGTAAAACCGAGTTCCGCCAGAACGGTATCTATCTTCCGGCTGATCCAGTTGTCCTCGCCGTGATTCCAAAGCACGAACTGCAGGGACGGCGGCGGCAGCGGTTCCAACGTCAATGTCGCAGTTTTCCGGCTGACGGTTTTTCCGTTCTCTTCAAGTTCCGCCGTCAGATACGCAAGCGGTACGGACGAACGGAAACAGCTCTGCAAGGCAAAACTCAAATCTCCGGAAACTTTGTACCAGTCCTGTTTCGCCATGACTCTTCCCTGAAAATCGCGCAGCCGCAGCCGGACGTCGCCCCGTCCGGAAAGCCGGATTCTGCCCCGGATCGTTTCATTCGCGGCATGAGCGTACTTATCCGTGACAACTGCCGCAATGCAGTTCGGGTTCATCGGTTTGCCAACAATGCTGCACCAGTCCGCCGTTTCCGCGGCATCATCCAGCAGAATATTGAACATGCACGGTTCATTCGGCAGAACCCGCTGCGGCAGTTTTACCCGAACGGTATTTCCGCCTTCCTTCAGAATAATTTTTTCAGAAACGGAATGATCATTACCGGGTTCATCCACCGTAATCCGCACCGTGAATTCTTTTTCCTTTGCGCCGTTTTCTACTTTCAATACCGCATGATCCACCTCCTGCACGGCGGACTGAATCGCGACGCGCGGCTCTGTTCCCGCCAGGTACCGGAAAAGACGTCCGTAAAAAGAAAAATAATATTCCCAGTATTTCAAATCCGTTTCCCGGCCGATCACCGGCGTTACGGCATGACTGCCCTGAGTCCAGAACAAATCCCTCTTATACATTTTAAACGGAACATGAATCACTTTCCCTTTTCCACAGGAATATTCCCGTACCGCCGGAGTGTCCGCCGGCAGCTGCTCCCAGGGGATCCCCCGCATCACCCGGCGAGGCAGCGGATTCCCCTTGCCTGAAATCAATGCGGGAAAGAAATTCTGCGCGGACACATAGACCAGAGATGCGCCGTCCTGCACCTGACGGATCAATTCTTTGCACAGGTTTTCCGGCAGACTGCGCTGCCAGGTCCCGGAAAGCAGAAACATATCCGGACGGGATTTCAGAACTTTTTCCAAGGCCAGTGCGGCATCCGGCGCACGCCATGCCAGATACGGCGCGGTCTCCCGGTTTGAAAACACATGCGGGTAACCGGCTTCCACGATCTGCATATCCATTTTGAGCCGGCGGTTCAGCTCCGCCAGTTCATTCACCGCCGGACCGTTGGCGACAACGCCTACCCGCGGTTTCTTTTTCCACGGCTTGAAATCGATCAGCGCAATGTCCGGAAAATCAGTGTGCATACGGGATTCGTCCGCTCCGACTTCAAAGCGTTTGGTTTTCCCCGCCGTCGGCAGAGGACGGTATTTCCCATACTGAAAACGGTTCGCATCAATCACTTCGACGGTCATGGCGAAGCGGTAAACATAATCCGCCAGAGGATCGGCGGCTTCCGGATGGTTGACGGCATATTTTTCCCCGTCGGCAAGCGGTTTCAGACGGAACGGCAGGGTGAACCATTCCAGCGTCGCCGGCTCGCTGTCGGAAGCCGGAGCGTAGGAATAAAAATAATCCAGATATTCAAAAGGAACAGTTACAGCCGCGCCGATTCCTTTGGCGGCAACGGCGGCATAGTCCTGTTTCGGCTGGTACACAAAATGGTTGACCGATGCCTTGGGATCATGACGGTGAACCACATGATTCGCCTGAGGGATACCCTGCGGATCATTGTATCTGCCGTCCGGCAGAAAAATGTCATGGTCCGCTTTCGGGTCAGGAGAAATGACATTGCAGATCCAGAATCTGCCGCAGAAATCCTGATTCCCCGGATTGCTCAATGCGTACGAAATCTGAACCTTTTCCACATGGTCGTCCAGAACAATCTTTTTCTCCACGGCAAGCGGGAATCTGTCTTTTTTCAGAACCAGCACTGCCGCCTTTTTGTTCTGCGAGGCGGATACAACCTGATAGGTTCCGGTTTCATATTCCCGGCAGGTTCCGCCGTTCAGATTGATGACCCGGTCATTCAGCAGACCCGTTCCGCCCGGCGAATTCGACACCGACAGCCGCGGCGTCAGTTCCCGTCCGGTTTTCTTGTGAAACATGCGGACAATGCGTCCGCCTTCCGCCGGGGAAACATCCAATTCAAGATATTCATTGGACAATCTGTATAAAACCGCTCCGGCGGCGGAGACTTTACTGATTTCCGCGGACAGCACCGGCAAGGCGCAGCAGACGGCAAGTGTAACAAAACGCAGTTTCATGAGCAAAAGCCTCTCTTCCTCTTAAAAAGATTTCCACGGATGCAGTGCTTTGTTGCGCCAGAAATAATACCATCCCAGTTCCACGGAATCTCCGAGAACGGCTTTGGTCGGAATGGAACTTCTTGTATGAGATGACGCATGTCCATCCAGATAAACCACATTTACGGAGCCGTTATGGCGGAAATACTGTCTGCTGGTGGCAAACGTTGCCGTGTTGCTCTGACTGGTGGTATCCTGTCCGGGCTGCCCGTCCATGAAATACATGGTGCGGGACGGTTCCGATATTCTGTCGCGCGGGAACCACCTTGCCCAGGAGGTGCCGGATGTCTGATCATCGGGATTGAAAAACCAGTTGATATTGTAATGCGTCCCGCGGAATCCCAGATACCAGGCGGAAAAATCCAGCCGGGGTTCGGAATCGCATTTGAACGGACCGCTCAACGGAGTGCCGGATGCATTGACGTTGAGTTTAGGCATATACTTTCCACTGGCAAGGAGATCCGGCCAGAACCCGAAACTGCCGGTATACGGAATCCGTTCGACTTTGTAATCATGGCAGTATGCTGTCGCCCCCAGATGAATCTGTTTCAGATTGCTCAGACATTTGATCATCCGTCCTTTTTCCCGCGCTGAATTCAACGCCGGCAGCAGCATTCCCGCCAGAATAGCAATGATCGCAATCACCACAAGGAGTTCTATCAAGGTAAAATTGTGTCGCATAATATCCTTTATGTAAAATGCGAAACGGGAAAATAAACAGAAAAAGCAGAAAAATTAAAAAGAAGGAGAAGGAAAAATGAGGAAAATCAGCTGTAAAAGGTTAAACATAAAGGATATTATGCGAAGCGGACTTGCCGCATTTCAGAGGAAACCGGCACGATTTCTCATGCCGGTTTCCCGTTTACGGACAGGTTATTTCACCCCAATCAGGACGAAATGATTGCCCGGCAGCTCCATGTCTTTCAACTCGGCGGCATTCATCGCCTTGTTGTTCCAGAGATCATGATAGCTGCTCACTCCGGACAGCTGGTGCGTCAGCGCCAGTTTCTGTGCATTCCGTCCAAGATTGCCTGCCACAATCAGGTAACGGTACGGACTGTTTGCCGGCAATTCATACCAGCTGACGTACACATCCGGAGAAGCGGATTTGACCGTGGAATCATACCAGTAACCGTGGAATTTCGCGTCCGCCAGTTTGATCTGATCCTTGATGATCCACCAGCGGTCAACCGTTTTCCGCTCAATGCTGTCCGGCGTAATGCCGACATCATGCAGCAGACACGGAGTCATGGTGCGGATTGCCCATTCCGGATTCACGGCGAAATCCTTCTGGCGGGATTTCAGATTCATGAAGTTTCCGGCTGCGCGTTCCGGCTGCGGCAGCAGAATCACACTCACGCCGCGGATCACCGGGCTCATGGTGGACTGCCAGGCTTCTTTGGAAAGCCCTTCGCAATAGAAATGATCCGGATTTCTGCCGACGCCGTCGTGGAATTCCTCGCCCGGCCAGACATGGTCGGAAAAGTTATGCACGAACGGAACCATATCCGCTGCCGGAACATGGTTGACCAGCGTTTTGCCGAATTTGTGAATCAGCTTGTATTCACGCATCATGAATTCACGCTGTCCCAGCATGGTCGAAGTCCGGTATTTCTGACCGAAAGCATCCACTCCGCCGCAGCCGTGCCGGACATTCTCGCAGACTTTGCTGTGCGGACAGTCGTTATACATGCCGCCCAGAAGCGGGTTGATGGTGAGCAGCTTTTCCAGATTGTAGAGATGCGCATCGGTGATTCCGGTCTGACCGCAGCAGGAATAAATCGTCTGCGGAACGCCGTCTTCCTTGTACCCCCAGATCGTCGTCGGAAGCGTAACCCAGTCATTGAAGAAGTAATCATATTCGGCTTCGTTGGTTCCGACGTGGAACGGCATCACGTAATTGATGGACCGGTACGGAATGTGCGATTTGGTTTTCCAGCCTTTGTTGGAAGCTTTCTTCTTTATCGCCTCCTGCACCGCTTTCACGTAACGGTCCATCCAGCGCGGCTTGTGACTGCTCGGCGTCAGCCAGCGCTGATCGGTCTGGTAATCGAAGAAAGAGTGGTCGCCGCCCCCGCCGAACTGCAGGTTCTGCATGGTCGGAACAAAATAGCCGCCGTAATTGTGGTCGCGCCAGCCTTTGAGCGGAGAACGCGAAGGTGTTCCCTGAAACACCATGGTGTACCACAGACGGCTCTTGACTTCCACCGGACGCGACACAATTTTCGCGGTTACGGCAACTTCATCGCCGCTGCGGACCAGAATGATGTTCTTCTCTCCTGGATGATTTGCCCAGTTGGCATTCGACTTCGGATGCCACGCCAGACCCTTTTCCAGCCCGCTCGTCCACAGCAGATTGTTGCAGACATTCTGAACCGGGTTGAATTCGCGCTCGATGCGGTTGTCCTTCCAGACTTCCAGTCCGTCGTTGTAAGCCTGTTTGAACACGTAACGGGCAAATTCAGCCGGAATTTTCCAGGTCAGAGTCAGGGCGGAAAGTTTTTCCGGAACCCGGACAGGCGTCATATCCCAGTCCACCAGATACATGCCGTCAAACCAGAGCTGTCCTTTCCACGTGAACGAGAATCCGTTCACTGCGCCTTTGCCCGAAAGCTCGATATAATCGGCATACTGTTTTCCGACCTGGAAATCACTCCAGACAACGTCCGCGCCGTCCGCAGTCAACGCCGGCGGAACGGCCAGCATATTGCTGCCGCGCGAAACGATCTGCACGGGGAACGGACCTTCCGCAAAACGGTATTCGCGGTCCAGCACCCGGAAGGTGCGGCCGTTCACTTTTTCCACCGGAGTCCACGGTTCCGGGACAGTATGATCCGCCGCAACCCGGACTTTGTACGGCTTCATGTCCGGCACACGGAAACGGATGCGGTTGGAAACATTTCCGGCGGCGTCCAGTTTCGCCTCGATCCAGTAATTGCCTTCCGCCAGATCATCCGGCAGCGGCAGGGAAACGCTGAACACATTCTGACGCGCCGTGAAGGTCTGTGCACTGTAAACCTTGTCCAGCGTGTCGGAAAGCAGCCGGACCGTTCCGGTTACGCCCTGCGTCTGAAATTTTTTCAGCAGTTCCGCACCGGCATTGTTGGCGTCCACGGAAACGGCAATGCGTTTTTCGCCGGCATGACAGTCGAACTGAAGTTCCAGCGGGTAATTGACATAATAGAAGGTCTCGTACTGATACATGGGACGGCCGGACGCATCTGCGGCGGAAACCATCAGCCGCTGGCGTCCCGCCGGCAGGGAAACTTTCCACGGAGTCTTGACCAGATTTCCGTTGAAATCGGTGCGGCTGCCGTTTTCCTGTTCATAGAACGCCTTGAATACAGCCGTTCCGGACGGATTTTCCGCAGACAGGTCCAGCTGTCCGAGGGCAAGATTGCCCAGCGAACGGATTCCGGCGAACCGGGAATCATTGCGGAACTCGATTCTGCCGAACGACTTCGGGGAATCATAATATCCGGCAGGCAAAGCCCAGGCAAAAGAACCGAGTTCATTCACATAACTGGAAATATAGATATTGCCGGTCCAGTCGTCATTTGCGGTGAATCCGCCGAGATCAGCCAGCGGCAGTTCAAATTCCGCACTCCAGAAATCCTTGCCGCGGAACGCCGCCGCTCTGGCATGGGAATTCCACTTCGGCTCCCCGTTTTTATGGTCGAACACCGCTCCGTTGGAATTGATGATGAACTGGTATTTCTCTTTCCGGCGGTCCGAATACAGGAAAAATTCAAACGAATCGTCTTCCCACAGATTGCCGTCACGGACAGTATGTGCAAAACGCCGGGCGGGAGCATCGCTGAAAACCGCCAGATAGAATTTTTCACCGTCGTGCTTCAGCCATGCCTTCCCGTTGATCTGCTGTTTCCGGTTGATGGAAACCCCGGTCATTTCCCGGACCGGCACACTGGCGGCGTCCGCCCATTCCGCGGCATCAATCTGACCGTCCAGTTTCACTTTTCCGGAAGTTTTCGGAACGCTGACCATCTGCTGAACCCGTTTTTCGCCGAACTTGGAGGAAAAGAATTTAAGATACTCGTCATTGATTTCCTTCGCGCTCAGCGGACGGTTGTAAATCCGGACGTTGTCATACGCCGTGCGGTGTTCTTTGTCTTCGCCGTCTGACTTTTTGCCCACGCTGATCCAGCCCCAGGAGGCGGGTTCGGGGAAAGTCATGGCGGAATCGAATTTGATTTCCGGCTTGCGCCATTCCACCGCTTTCGGCAGGACGCCGTCCACGTACAGCTTCATGCCGTTGCGATCCCAGACCGCATCCAGCTTATGCCATTTGTTGGTCGGCCAGTCTTTTTCATCCACCAGAACTGTGGCGGTGAACACTTTTTTCGTACCCGGCGCCTTCTGATTTTCCATATAGAAAAACAGATGATTGCTCCACAGATACTTTTCAATGTAAATCGTGAAATCCTTCTGACCCGCGCCGAAAAACACTTCAATGAACTTGTTGCCGGTCTTCCAGTTCAGCGGCGCAACCCACAGGGAAATGGTTCCCTGACGGGGATCCAGATTGTCTTTCATGTTGTACTGGCATTCCTCGGTGCGGTCCATGGCAAGCGCATTGCCTTTTCCCGCAACACCTTCCCACATGCGGAGCTGCAGGCCGGGATTGGCAAACGTGGTGCTTTTCGGACTGCCCTTCGCATAATCCGCCGTTACGGTATACCCGTCAAAAGTCGCTTCAAACAGCAGAGCGGGATCTCTTGCCGTTTCCGCCGCCATGGCACAGGAAAAACCCAGTGCAGACAGCAGGAGCGCAGCTGTTTTCCTGTATGCAAACTTCATTTCTGCTCCATGTCTTTCTGATAGTTGGCTTTGATTTCATCCGCACTCAGCGGACGGTTGTAAATCCGCACATTGTCGAATGCGGTGCGGCTGATTTTGTTGGCGTCGCCGGACTGTTTGGCGATGCTGATCCAGCCCCATGCCAGCGCGGGGAATTCCATCGGAGCGTCAAATTTCACTTCCGGCTTGCGCCATTCCACCGCCTTCGGCAGCACGCCATCCACATACAGCTTCATGCCGTTGACATCCCAAGTCGCATCCAGCTTGTGCCATTTGCCTTCCGCCCAGTCATTTTCATTGATCAGAACCGCAGCCGAATAATTCTTTTTCGTACCGGGCGCACTGTCATTCTGATAATAGAACAGCAGGTGATTGCTCCACAGATATTTTTCCACATACATCGTGAACCCTTTCTGTCCCGCGCCGAAAAACACTTCAATATTTTTGCTGGAAGTCTTCCAGTTCAGCGGTGCAACCCACATGGACACGGTTCCCTGTTTCATGTCGAAGTTGTCTTTCATATTGTAAAGACAGTCCACGCTGCGGTCGATCGCCAGCGCGGTTCCTTTTTTCCCGACGCCTTCCATGGCGCGGCCGGTTGCTTTGAGATCGGCATCGGCAATGGTGAAACATTTCGGATCGCCCTTCGCATAATCCGCGGTCAGGGTGTTGCTTTCAAACGTCGCTTCAAACAGCAGAGACGGATCCTTTGCCGCTTCCGCAGCTGAAAGCCCCAGACACAGTACGGCGGCAGCCATCAGTTGAATTTTCATTTCTCAAAGTCCTTTCTTCTTGTTTATGTTTCTGATTATCTGTAAAGAATGCATCCTGAACCGCTGACACTGCTCGTTGACGTGTCATAGGCAATCGGCAGGTAAAGCTGACGCTGCAAAGCCGCGGCATGACCGTCCAGAAACAGCACATTGCATTTGTTGCTGTGACGGTAATCCACGGATTGATACGTGCCGTTCAGCTGAATCCAGTGCAGACCGCCATTCAGCAGAGGATTGGGGTCTCCGCCGCTGAGAATGGGTTTGACCAAACCGTCCATCAGCACACCGTCATTGCTCGGTTCCTTGAATTTGCCGAGTTTGGAATAATAGCGAAGCACACCGTTCGGATTCGCTTCATTGATACGCCCGCCCATCCCGACAATGGTGCCGTTCACGACATAATTGCCCAGAAAATTGGCTACACCGAGACTTTTGTCTTCCCAGGTCAGATTCTGGCTCGGACAAGTCCACGGGTACACTTTCTGTTTTTCCTTGCTCAACGCAGTCTTCGCCGGGACATTGTAATTCAGCATGGTCAGCTGAACCTGAAAGGTATACGCCTCGCCGTCTCCGGGATACAGGATATTGCCGATGGGCAGATATTCCTTGAAATCCTGAATATAATTGAGAACCATCACGCCGATCTGTTTCTGCTGTCCCAGACATTTGACCGAATATGCGGTCTGTTTGGCTTTATTCAGAGCCGGCAGCAGCATCCCTGCCAAAATTGCTATAATAGCAATAACGACAAGGAGTTCGATAAGTGTAAAGGTCTTCCGTTTCCGGCACAGTCCGGAAACCGCGGCAATCCGTTTTCTGATCATCTGTTCCTTTTTCATCAATTGTTCCTTTCTTTATTCATTGAGTTCAAATTCTATTTTATCCGTCCACAGTGGATTTTCCGACCACCAGCGGAGCTTTCAATTTCTCAAAGACAAACCCGGCGGCGGGAATGTTCTCCGCCGTCATCCGGCAAATCTCCCGCACCACGCCGACTGCCAGTTCAAACATGGGAACCTGAACATATGTCAGCGCCGGAAGCAGTCCCTGGAAAGTAACTCCGGAGGCAATCGCGGCAATCCGGATGTCTTTCCCGATCCGCAGTCCGGCGGCGGCACAGGCCTCATACAGATCAACGACGTGATACGTATGGTTGCAGAACAGAAAATCCGGATGCCCTTTGTCCAGAACATTCTTCAGCGCGTCTATGCTGTCCGGGAAATCATATTCCAGCTGAAACTGCTCCGGAGTTTCCAGGCCGTGACGACGGCAGCTGTCAATAAAATGTGCGGCTCTGACACGAAAATCGCGGTGCAGCTCCTGTCCGCCGACCGCGGAATCCGTTCCCGCCAGATCAAACGCTGTAATGACACCGGCAGTCCGGCAGCCGCATTCCGCCGCATGAACCGCCAAAGAGTCCACCGCCGCAGGCTGGTCGTAGTCCACATTGATCAGGGAGGGCGCGGCATGGGTGAACAGTCCGGAGAACTGAAACACCGGCATGGTCCGCGCCAGTTCCAGCTGCAGCTCCAGCAGCTGGGCGCCGACAAACACCACCGCATCAAATTTCCGCAGCTGCCGTTCCTGCTGCATGAGGGACAGCGGAGCCGAATCTTTGTCCACATGAATGAAATCGACTTTCGCGCCGTACTGCTGCGCTCCCGCCAGCAGACCGCGGTAAATTTCCGAGTCCAGCGCCCAGCATTCCAGATACAGGGTATCGCGGGAAATCGCGGCTTCCGGGAAAACGAAAGCAATCTTGATCGCTTTTTTCTCCTGTGCGAACCGTTCATTGACGAAAATTCCGTTTGCCGGCACGGACACCACAAAACCGTCAGACTCCAGCGATTTCAAAGCGCGCTGCACTGTAAGGCTGCTGACTTTGAATTCCGCGGAAATCTTCCGCACGCTGTCGATCCTGCGTCCGGGGGCATAATACGCGGACTCGATCCGCTGCTGAAGAATCCGCTTCAGCTGAACCGGAAGTGCCACCGGGCTGGTTTTATCCAGAACTCTTTCCATATACTTTTCCACCGTATCATTAAACCGTGTCACACTGTATCACCACAGTTATATTATATTCAGAAATCCGATTTTGTCAATAGGTATTCTCAAAAAAATTCAGAAAAAATAGCGAAAACAGAAAAAAAAGGAAATAATTTTGCATTCCGGATTTTTTTCTGCTTGCAATTTGCCGGAAATGAATTAGTTTATAACGGAAGGACAGAATGTCGGTCTGCCGGACGCCGGCGGCTGACGGGTTTTATAAAACACGGAGAAGATGATGTTGAGAACTTTGCTGATCATGACGGGAATACTGGGGATTGTACTGGTCTCCGGATGCAAAACGGAAGAAGACTACCGCAAGGAACGTGCGGAAAAAGCGGTTCGCTATTTCGCCACGTCGCAATTCAAGGAAGACGAAATCAAAACGGAACAGCGTCTTACCCTGGATCAGTGCATCGCCATCGGTTTGAAAAACAACCTGGACATCAAGGTGTTCAATCTGGAGGAAGACATTGCCGCGGAACTGCGTACAGCGGAAATCCTCGGAATGCTCCCGGACATCACCATCAACAACAATTTCTCCGGACGCAGCAATGTTCCCGCTTCCGGCAGCAAGGCCTACAAAAGCGACGGCGCGACGTACGGCGCCAGCCAGAGCCAGGATCAGAACATCAACAACTTCAATATTGATTTTGCCTTGAGTGTCATGGACTTCGGTCTGGCATTCTTCAATTCCCAGCAGGCTAACGACCGGCTGCTGATGAAAAAACAGCGCACGGAACGCATGGCGCAGAATCTCACGCTGGACATCATTCACGCTTACTGCCGGGTGGCGGCGGCGCAGCGCGCCCAGTCCATCACGCAGGGGCTGCTCAACACCTGCCGCGACCGGAATGAACTGATCGGCAATCTGGCGAAAAACAAGAAAATCACCCCGTTCCGCGCTTTTGATGAAACCCGCCGTTTCATTGAAATGGAACGCCGGCTGACCACTTACATCCTGGACTACCAGAACGCCTGCGTCGAACTCCGTTCCCTGCTGGGCTATTACCCCTCCGGACGCATCACCGTGGATGATTCTTTCCTGGACAAAGTTCCGTCCGTGGATCTGCCGGACCTGGAACTGCTGGAACAGATCGCGCTGATCCGCCGTCCCGAACTCCGGGAAACGGACATTCAGCGGCACATTAGCGTCGTTGAATGCCGCAAAGCCATCCTTTCCATGTTCCCGAATGCGCGCATCTTCTTCGATTTCAACAACGTGAACAACTCGTTCCTCTACAAGCAGAGCTGGTGGGACATGGGAATTCAGGCGGCGTTCAATCTGCTGAAACTCCCGCAGAAAATTTCCCAGGCCATGGCCTACTCCCAACAGGCGGACGCCGAAACCATGCGTTCGTTCGGACAGGCGATCGCCATTATGGCGCAGGTCCGGATCTCCCATGCGGACATTCTGGCAAACAAAGATATTTACGACCGTGCCGCCAAGACTTTCAAAAACTATGACACGGCGCTGAAAGCGGCGCAGAAAAACCGCAAAATCGCCGCCAGCGAACTTTCCCGTCTGGAAGTCGACCACATGCGGCTGACCACGGCGGAAGCCAGCATCGAACAGACCTTGTCTCTGGCGAACTACTATGTGTCCTTCTATCGTCTGATGAACGCCATCGGCATGAGGGATACGGCACAGGACGCCATGAAGAAACTGCCGGCGGAACTGAAAGCCGCACAGACGGAAGCCGGCGTTGTGCTTTCGCAGGGAAAAGGGAAATAACCGGAAAGAAAGCTCCGGATCAACCTTGAAAAAACCGGTCATGGCACAGTGCCTTGACCGGTTTTCCTGTATCCGGACAGCTCCCTGCGCGGGGTGCGGTGAATAAAGTCCGGATCACGCCAGATACGGATTGCTGCGCCGTTCCTCTCCGATCGTGCTGCTGTACTGATGACCGGGCAGGACCCGTAGATCGTCCGGCAGAGGCAGGAGTTTTTCGTGAATGGAACGGATCAGGGTATCGTAATCTCCGCCGGGGAAATCCGTGCGTCCGATCGCGCCCTGGAACAGCGTATCTCCGGTGAACAGCGCATTATATTGCCTGAACAGCAGACAGACACTGCCCGGCGTATGCCCCGGAGTTTCCAGCACGGTGAAATCGTCCTGCGGATAATAATCCATGACTTCCGGCAGGTTTTTCGCCGCTGGGATATAAGGCAGCAGATGATTTTCCGGGCTGAAATACAGAACCCGGTCATTGCCGTTCAGACATACCTTCGCGATGCCGAGCTTTTTCGCCACAGGTCCACAGGCGCCGATATGGTCGACATGGGCATGGGTCAGCAGAATGACCGCTTCCCGGTATTGGAATCCCCGGGCGGCATTGACAATTTCGGCGGCATCGTCGCCGGGGTCGATGATGTAAAGATTTCCGGAGACAGGCCCCGGCACCAGATAGCAGTTGACGCCGATATCTCCGACAACGACGGTAGAGAAAGCAGGATTATTCATAAAAAACTCACTGTTTAAGGTTCTGTTTGCTTTTGAAATCGAGGTATTGCCGCAGTCCGTTAAAACCGCGTTTTTCAGCCAGGCGGCGGATCTTGCGGAACCCGTCCCCGTACACGGGATCGGGATTGTTTTCGATGCTGAGGTTCAGCTGTCTGCGTTTTTTGTACTGATTGTAACGCCACGCGATGTATTCGGCGAATCCTTCCCGGATCTGCAGATCGCGGATTCCCGGATAATGCGCAGTCATCCAGTCGTGCGCCAGCTCATGCGCGATCACATACTCCATGCGCGCCTGCGGCAGATGATTCAGCACAAAAATCTGAACCTTCTGTCCGGTTTTGTACACTTCCTCCCCGACTTTCCGTCCCAGATAATCGCGCGTTGTAACTTTCTCCACTTCCGCATCATACTTGAACAGTCCCTGCTCCGGCATTCCGTCGGAATGATTTCCGGAAAGACGGTGCAGGACAGCAGGTTCGACCAGGGAAAACTGGATGGGATGCCGGGTCCCGATACCCAGGGAAACCCGCATGACGTCGCGAACTTCATTGAACAGACTCCGGGCGCGGCTGGGATTGGAAACAGCTGTCCGGGCGCAGACAGGACAGATCACGCGTCCGTCGGAAAGCCGGGTTCCGCGAGCGGGGATCTGACAGGAAAAGCAGCGCGGCAGTTTCATGCAGTCCGTACAGGCGAAAAAGGAATGATCCATGGCGTAAATGCCGCCGGTGAAAGAACGTTTCCCGCAAATTGTGCATTCCGGGAGGGTCTGGATGAAACATTTCCGCGAACAGAATGTCTTACCCTGCGAAACAATGTACCGGGTTCCGGGCTTTACTGTCTGACCGCATTGGGAGCAGACGGGCGAATCCTTTGCGGACAAAGCAAAGGGAAACAGGAGAACAGTCAAGATGATAAAAAATAAAGCTGATGAAAAAAAACCGTATTTTCTTGCTGTCATTTTGTCTTCTCCGTATTGAATAAACGCGAAAATGATGTAATTTAAAAGGACTTGAGCCGGATTGCAAGTCTCATCCTGCTTTTGACAACGATTTTTTTGAAAAAAACATGGGGAAACTGCGATATGACAAAAAAAAGTGAAATTTTTGAAATAATCAACGAACGGGGATTTCATGCGCGTCCGGCCTCCCTGTTTGTCCAGAATGCGGGGAATTACGCCTCGAATATTTCCGTGAAGAATCTGACGTCCGGAGAAATTGCGGACGGGAAAAGCCTGATGTCTCTGCTGATTCTGGCGGCAGGCAAAGGAACCCGTCTGGAAGTTACAGCCGACGGTCCGGATGCCGAAGAAGCATTGAAAGGGCTGGGAACCATGATCCGCGGAGGATTCGATGAAGACTGATCCCGCCCCGAAAAAAATACGCCGCAGGGACAAAACGCAGAAACGTGAAATCATGTTTCACGGGATTCCCGCCTCGCCCGGAATCGCCTGCGGAACGGTTCTGCTGCTGCAGGAAAATTCTGTCGAACTGCTTTCCGGGAAGGATGTGAAAACCATTCCGCCTTCGCAGGTTGCAGCGGAAATTTCCCGTTTCAAAAAAGCGCTGGAAGAAACCCGCAGCGAAATCAAGACTCTGCGGGATCGTGTTCAGGCATCGCTGGAAGCTCATGAAGCCAATATCTTCGATGCGCATTTTCTGATTGTGGACGACCATGCGCTGATGACCGAAGTCTGCTCCGCCATCGAGAAAAAACTGCTGCCGGCGCAATATGCTTATTCGCAGGTGATTCAGAAATATATCCAGGCGATTTCCGCGGTTGCCGATCCGTATCTGAAAGAACGCGCGCTGGACGTCAAGGACGTGGCGGCGCGGATTCTGGCGCATCTGCAGGGCAAGGCGAAACCGCCGCTGGACAAACTGCCCGGTCCGCGGATCATTGTCACGAAGGACCTGACACCGTCGGACACAGCCATGCTGGACCGCGAACACGTGATCGGATTCGCCACAGAAACCGGCAGCAAGACTTCCCACAGCGCAATTCTGGCGCGTTCCATGCAGATTCCCGCCATCGTCGGGCTGAACCATTTCGTGGAATGGCTGGAAGACGGCGACAAACTGATTCTGGACGGCTTTCTGGGCATTGCCATTCTGAACCCGCAACCCGTTACCGTTGAACTGTATGAACAGAAGGAAAAGAGCAAAGCCCGGCTGTACGCGGAACTCATGCGGGAAACGCAGCTGCAGTCTGAAACCACCGACGGCTACCGCATACAGCTGGCGGCAAACGTGGAAAGCGCGGATCATATTGCCGATCTCAAACGTTTCGGCGCAGCGGGCATCGGGCTGTTCCGCACGGAATATCTCTACATGAACAAGGAACAGCTGCCTTCCGAAGAAGAGCAGTTCAAAGTCTATAAAAAAGTGGCGGAAGCGGCAAACGGACAACCGGTCATCATCCGGACACTGGATCTGGGCGGAGACAAACTGTCGAGTGCGGTCGGCACTTTTCAGGAACAGAACCCATTTCTGGGATTGCGCGCCGTCCGGCTGTGTCTGGCAAAACCGGAAATCTTCAAAACGCAGCTGCGCGCCATTCTCCGGGCAGGCTGTTTCGGCAATATCAAAATGATGTTCCCGATGATTTCCTCGGCAAGCGAACTGGACCGGGTACTGGCATTGCTGGATGAAGTCAAATCTGAACTCCAGAATGCCAATATGCGTTTTGCCGGCGGAATGGATGTCGGCATCATGATTGAAATACCGGCGGCGGCAATCATTGCCGACACCCTGGCGAAGAAAGTGGACTTCTTCAGCATGGGAACCAACGATCTGGTTCAATACACACTGGCTGTCGACCGCAACAACGAGCATGTTGCCGACTTGTACGAACCCACCCATCCGGCAGTTCTGCGGCTGATCGGGCATACGGCAAAAGCCGCCGGCAGACAGGGAATCTGGACAGGAGTCTGCGGTGAAATGGCTGGCGATCTGCGCTATGTGCCGATCCTGATCGGGCTGGGAGTGGAGGAATTGAGCATGTCGCCCATGACCATCGGGCATGTCCGGCGGCTCATCCGGAAAATTTCCATGGCGGACGCCGAAAGAATCGCAGCGCAGGCGCTGGAAGCCGAAACCGGCGAAGAAGCTCTGCGGATTTCCACGGAATATCTGGAACGCACCATGCCGGAAATTCTGGCTGCCGTTCGGGAAGGTTAATCTGTTTTCATGAGTCTGAACGATATTATCATCCGGGGCGCGGAGGAACACAACCTCAAATCCGTTGACGTTACCATTCCGCGCAATTCACTGACCGTCGTAACGGGTTTGAGCGGATCGGGCAAATCCTCGCTGGCATTTGACACGCTGTACGCGGAAGGACAGCGCCGCTATGTGGAAAGTCTTTCCGCTTACGCGCGGCAGTTCCTCGACCGGATGCAGAAACCCAAGGTTCAGCATATCGAAGGACTCTCCCCCGCCATCGCCATCGAACAGCGCTCCGCCGGGTCCAACCCGCGGTCCACGGTGGCGACCGTCACGGAAATTTACGATTATCTCCGCCTACTCTATGCCCATACCGGCACGCCGCACTGTCCGAAATGCGGACACATTCTCAAAGCACAGTCGGCGCAGAGCATCTGCGAAAAACTCCAGAAACTTCCGGCGGGACTTCAGATGATGATTCTTTCCCCGTATATTTCCGGGAAAAAAGGCGAACACCGCGACGTTCTGGAAAAAATCCGCAAAGACGGTTTTGTACGTGCCCGCATCGACGGTAAAATCACACTGCTGGACGATGAACCGCCGGTTCTGGCAAAAACACTGCGCCACAATATCGAGGCTGTGGTGGACCGCCTGATTACCGGCAAGGCTGACTCTTCGCGTCTCAATGATTCCGTGGAAACGGCACTCAAACTGGGCGGCGGCAATCTCATCATCCTGCTGGAAGACAAATCCGGGGAACCGGACTCCAAAGTCTCCGCCGAAAAGAAATGGAAAGAGGAACGCATCAGCGAACATTTTTCCTGTCCGGACTGTGAAATCAGTTTCCCGAAACCTGAGCCGCGCAATTTTTCGTTCAACAGCCCGTTCGGCGCCTGTCCGGTCTGCAACGGTCTCGGCGCCCTGATGGTCATGAACCCGGCTCTGGTGGTTCCGGATGACTCCAAATCCATCCGAGACGGTGCCATCCCCGGCTGGCGGCGCGGTCCCCGGCGGCTGATCATTTATTACAATCATCTGCTCCGGTGCATTGCGGAACATTACCGTATGCCGTCCATGATGACAACTCCCTGGCGGGATCTGCCGGAGAACATCCGCCATACTCTGCTGTACGGCAGCGGTGAAGAGCAGATTGATTTCAGTTTCCGGATCGGACGCAAAACCTACAAATCCATCGGTCCGTTTGAAGGCATTCTTGCCAACATGCAGCGGCGTCAGGCGGAATCCGAAAGCGATTCCGTGCGGGAACGGCTTAAGGAATACATGACCTTCCGGACCTGTCCGGAATGTCACGGCAAACGGCTCAAACCCGAAAGTCTGGCGGTTACGGTAGACGGTCTGTCCATTGATGATTTCAACCGGCTTTCCGTGGAAAAAGCACTGGAATTTGTCCGCAAACTGGAACTGGATGAAGAAAAGGCGCATATCGCCAAAGATATTCTCAAGGAAATCGAATCCCGGCTGAAATTTCTGTCCGATGTGGGACTCGCCTACCTTACCCTGTCCCGGGAGAGCGGAACTCTGTCCGGCGGAGAAGCCCAGAGGATCCGTCTGGCAACCCAGCTGGGGTGCGGACTGGTCGGCGTGCTTTACATTCTGGATGAACCCAGTATCGGACTGCATCAGCGCGACAACGACCGGCTGCTTGCAACCCTGAAAAAACTGCGCGACATCGGCAACACCGTTGTGGTCGTGGAACATGACATGGACACCATTTTCGCCGCGGATTATGTGCTGGACATGGGACCGGCGGCAGGAGTCAACGGCGGACGGCTGGTCGCGGCAGGAACACCGAAGGAAATCATGGCTTCCAAAGATTCCCTCACGGGAAAATACATGTCCGGCGAACTGGAAGTCAAAGTTCCGGAAAAACGGATGCCGGGCAACGGCGATTTTCTGGAAATCATCGGAGCGGAACACAACAATCTGAAAAATGTGGATGTACGGATTCCGCTGGGAACATTCTGCTGTGTTACCGGAGTTTCCGGTTCAGGAAAAAGCAGTCTGGTCAACGGGATTCTGCGCGCCGCGCTGTCGCAGCATTTCAAAATGGCGGATCCCGCCGTGCCGGGTAAGCACCGCGAAATCCGCGGACTGGAACACCTGGGCAAGGCAATTGTCATTGACCAGAGTCCGATTGGACGCACTCCGCGTTCCAACGCAGCGACTTACACCGAACTTTTCGGTACGATCCGCAATCTGTTCGCGGCATTGCCCGAATCCAAAATGCGCGGATTCGGTCCCGGACGATTCAGCTTCAACATGAAAGGCGGACGCTGCGAAGAATGTCAGGGCGACGGCATCAAAAAAATCGAGATGCAGTTCCTGCCGGACGTCTACGTAACCTGTTCGGCGTGCCACGGCAAACGGTTCAACAAAGAAACGCTCAGCGTTGCCTACAAGCACAAGAACATTGCGGAAATTCTGGAAATGACCGTGGATGAAGCCGTGGATTTCTTTGAAGCCGTGCCGACAGTTCACCGCAAGCTCAAAACTCTGCAGGAAGTCGGACTCGGCTATATCCAGCTGGGACAGCCCGCCACCACGCTTTCCGGCGGCGAAGCTCAGCGGGTCAAGCTTGCCACGGAACTGGCACGCATCCCGCGCGGTCATACGCTTTACATTCTCGATGAACCTACCACCGGACTGCACATCGCCGACATCCGGCAGCTGCTGGACGTGCTGATCCGTCTGCGGGATAAAGGCAACACGGTTCTGGTGATTGAACACAATCTGGACGTCATCAAAGTAGCGGATCACATCATTGATCTGGGACCGGAAGGCGGAGACCGGGGCGGACGCATCATCGCGGAAGGGACTCCGGAGGAAGTGGCGGCAGTGCCGGAATCCTACACGGGCATCTACCTGGCGAAAATGCCGGGCATTGTCCCTGCGGTCAAAGCTCCGCTGTCCGGAAAAACGCGCCGGAAAAAGAATTGAACTGAAACCGGGAGACGACGGCAATGTCTCCCGGCATTTTATTTTATCAGTCGAGCCGGACAATCACAATCCGGTCGCAGTAGACCACATTCTTTTTGCCGGCGTCTTCCGGATAGAATGCGGGTCCTTCAAATTTCAGCGAAGCATAGGCTTCGGCATTATTGAATGCCCCCATGGTATAGGCTTCGCCTACGGGCGTCTTGAAATCCCACCAGTCGCTGACTCCCATCCGGAAAACACAGTTGGGTGAGAGCTGGATACGTCCGAGTCTGTAGAATTTGAATTTGCCGCGCGGTCCCAGCGCTTCTTTGGTCACGCCGCCGATATGCTGGCGGTATTTTTTGTTGTATATATCTTCAAAATCCGCATAAAACGGCAGTTTTTTCGGTTCCGGACGGCTGAATACCGCACTCCACCCGAATGCAGCGTCCGCATCCTTGACATAGCTGCTGCCATTGACTTTCGGAATAGACACAAACAGCATTTTCGGGTCTGTTTTTCCGAAAATTTCCTGCGGCAGCGGTTTTGCTCCCGGTATATTGGTCAGCCGCAGCGGAAGCAGACGGTCCTGCAGAATGTTGAGCCATTCCTTCTTTCTGCCGCTGAATGTAGTGAACAAAGTATTCACAGCTTTCTGATAAGAATCAACCAGCCGTTTTTCGATCTGATCGTAAGGAACGCGGAAATCCGTTTGTGCCAGCTTCGCATAATTCTGAAGCAGAGCAAGATCCAGATTCACCCGGACACGCTGAACACTGAACAGTTCACGCGGACTGTCCTTGACCAGCGTCTCCATCTGATCGAACCAGCGGTTCCAGCGGATCAGACGTTCCGGCGTCAGGTAAGAGAAACAGCTCCAGCCGGGATCCCAGGTCATTTTCAGCGGTTCGTTTTTCCGGATGTCTTCCAGTTCGAGCCAGTATTTTTTCATCAGCGGCGCGGCTTTGCCGTATTCGAACGAGATAAATTCATCCGCCATCTCTTTCCAGGGCAGATTCACGTCCTGGAACAGCTGAAGCGCAAGCCAGCTCTGCATTTCGGAGAATCCAATCATCTCCGGAACACCGACATTGTGTTCCCAGACCATTCCCTTCACTCCGGCTTTCTTCATGAGCCGGATGTCGCTGACCATCCGTTCCACATTGCCGAAGGGCGGATTGATATGGCTGGTATAGGGATTGGGATAATACCAGACCAGCACCCTGCCGGTGATTCCGCACCATTTCTTGAGGTCCTCATATGTTTCCCGGTTGTCCGGATGATTCCAGTCATAAGCGAAATTATCATCAATCGGGGCAAACACCGGCATAAAATTTTCCGGGAAACGGATATTTTCCGGCGGCTTCTGAGTCTGCCCCTTCCGGTAAATCAGAGTCGTGATATATTTGCCGGGATATTTTTTCGCGGCAATCGGACAGAATTCCATGAAGAAATCGAAAAGCGGACCGCCGATGGCGCCGTATTTCTTTTCGAGAGCAAGACAGTCCGGGCACCAGCAGAAACGGTCCGGAGTGTCATTGGCGCTGACGTCGAAGGAATTCATGTCCGGATTCCGTTTCATATTCTCCAGAATGCGTTCCGCCAGCAGTTTGCGCAGACCGGGATTGCTCATGCAGTATTGACGTCCCGGCTGCCGTTTGCCTTTGCTGTTCATGGTGAAATATTCCGGATGCTCCTTCCACAGATTCTGTTCCGGATATTCTTTCCGTATCCAGCTGTAAGTCGAAGCCTTGCTGTTGACGGGAATATACATCGGCAGGGAGTGTCCCAGCGGATACAACGCCTGAAAATCATCCGGAGCGGACTGAATGCCCCTCTGCTGGAAGTAAGGAGAAACTCCATTGTTCTGACCGTTGCGGTACAGAAAATAAGTGGAATGCGGATGATTGAAAAGCCAGTACATGGTTGTGCGGCGGACCTCGAAATCGAACTTGCTCCGGCGGTTCAGGTCCTGGATCTGCAGTTTTCCGACCTTCGGGATTTTCACGCCGCCGCGGGCGTCAAAGAAACGGATGCCAAGCTCTTTCTGCAGAAAATCATAAACGGCATAACGCGCTCCGTTCAAACCTTTTCCGAAAAGGAAAAGATCTGTTCCGCGCGTCATGACACAATGTTCCTGATCCGCCAACGTATTCATCTGAAAATCAGCCGGGGAAATTCCCAGATAAATGCGCTTTCCTGCCGGCTGAACCGATTGTTTCACCGTGCGGAAATCCGCACCGGTCGCCGATTTCAGATGTGTCTGCAATTCCCTGATCACCAGCGAATCGCCGGTTTTCAGCTGATCCGGAACCACGATACTGTAATCGGTTTTTCCCTGATCCGCCAGAATCAGAGTTTCCGCCTGCACCGCCATCGACAGCAGAACTGCCGCCATCCATAAACTTTTTCTGATAAACATATTCACTCAAACCTTTCCTCTGCTGCGGAGCCCTTGATTCCCACGTTCCACAAATCATTTTTGCAGCAGCTGGAATGCCGCCAGCGTGAATTGACGGCACTGGCGCTGCCGTTCATGAACACGGCATTCATTCCGCCCCGGTGCGCCCGGTGGATCCCGATGTCGTATGAACCGGTCGAATCCAGGGCTGTTTTGGTGACGACATGCGGGTCGTCGACTTTGCCATGGGTATCGCCGTAATATTTCCAGGAATCGCCGAAAACCATGGTTTTCTCCGTATAGCGTTTTGACTGACCGAGTTTATACAGCGGAACGGCGGCGGAGCAGATGCCGGACAGATAATTGGCGATGGACGGAATGGTGAATCCTTTGTTCATGCCGTAGCTCATCACATTTATTTTGACATTGGAATAAACCATATTCTTGTAACTGTCGCTGGGGCATTCAAATAATTTTTTCTGTGCGGGCGTAACCTGCGCGGCGGTCTTGTCGTTGTAATAATCGGTCAAGATGCGTTCCCACCACCATTTGCCGAACCCGATTTCGCCGTAATAAAAAGTCAACACGCATTCGCGGTTGTCATTGCCGTACATGAACCAGTAATTGTAGAGCTGCCGGGTTTTGCTCAAACAGGAAATGGCACGCGCTTTTTCCCTTGCCGAATTCAACGCCGGCAGCAGCATTGCCGCCAGAATGGCAATGATGGCGATCACGATAAGGAGTTCTATCAAGGTAAAATTGTGTCGCATAATATCCTTTATGTAAAATGCG
>ERZ1034992.111-NODE-111-length-52861-cov-15.224463_pt1 | contig 52861 bp, 43 predicted proteins | sample MGYA00520695_ERZ1034992 | MGnify/ENA primary metagenome ERZ1034992 (study PRJEB33766, sample SAMN09781778) | gut metagenome | biome: gut microbiome | host: Homo sapiens | place: Madagascar | study: EMG produced TPA metagenomics assembly of the PRJNA485056 data...
GATTAACATGATTGATAACAACAAGATTACCTATCCACTGTTTTCTGCCTTTTTGTTATATATTGTTTTGTTCTATCTGATTTTCAAAATACTACGTTATTTTGCTCTATATATTACTGATCAGTTATCAGAATTTTTGATGAATACAAACTTTACAGTTCCTTTCATATCAGGATGAATACCCGAAAAGTTATTATATGATTGCGCGTCTTTCATCAAATCTTTTGCTTTCTCAATGGTTGGAATCAGATCATCTTCCAACTTACTTATAAGCGGTTCTATTGCTTCTTGTTGATATGCATCTAAACCATTGCTCAAAGATACGGATCCATCATTCAACTTTGCAATACCATCCGTCAAAGTCGGGATTTTTTGTTGTAAGGCAGATAATCCTCCATACAATGTCATTGTACCGTCTGCCAGATGTGTACTTCCATTTACCACTTGTACTGTATTGTTTCCCAAAATATTCAATCCGGAATTCAACTGTACACTGCCATCGGACAATTGAGATAGACCCGGCAATAACTGTTGTTCTATACCTGCATGTAACTGCATCGCACCTGCACTCAACCGGTTTAAACCGTTTCCTGATTGCTGCGCGAAGTCATTCAATCCTTGCGAAAGTTGATTCATACCGTCTGTTAAAGCGGGATTTATCTGAGTGTTTAATGCTGTAAGTGATTGAACTGTTGTATCCATTTGCAAACTGAAGGCATTAAATGCCGGGGCAATACTTTGTGCCCCATTATTATTTAATGCGGTGTTCAATGCAGATGCTTCTTGTGACATGCCGTCTGCAAGTGCATCCAAGTTATTCACCAATTCTGCTAACTGTGCACTTGGCGTCGCAGTTTGGGCAATAGTAACGTTTGCATGATGCATTGTTACAGTATCCGTTAATGATACGCTTTCACTTGTTTTTCCCTGTAAAGAAGTGATTACATTCTGTATGCTTGCATACTCCGCTGATGATGAATTTAATGTACCTAGAACATTCTGTAATTCATTGATTTCCATTTGATTCATTGCCGTAACATCGATTGTTCCTGATACCGTTGCCGTTCCGGTCGCATCACCGATTGCAGAAATAGTTCCTGTCGACATCGTTGATGCGATCTGTCTTAGGCCTGTACTGAGTTGTTTCAATGTCTGTGCTTGTGTATCCATTGCCTGCATCGTTGTCGCGATCGTCTGAATGCCTTGATTCATTTCCTGAATATGATCGTGATTCGCAGATAATCCGTTTGCCAATTGGTCAATCGCATTCGTTGTTTGTGCAACTCCTTGATTTAACTGCTGTACGGATCGTAACATCATCGGCAAATTACTTGCCAGTTGTGTATTCATCTGATTTAAACCGTCACTGAGTTGTCGGCTGCCGGGTTCAAGTTGTGATGCAGTACTTGTATATGCAATGTTCATACCGTCTTGCAGTTGTTGAGCACCGTTTAATAATGCATGTGTTCCATCACTTATTTTCACCAGACCGTCTTGCAATTGCGTCTGTCCATCTGCCAACTGTTGGCTGCCGTCAACCAGTTGCGTAATTCCGGAAGCAAGTTCAGGTGTCTTGTCATTCAATTGATCTAAGCCGCCTTTTAATTGATGCCCACCATCGACCAGTTGGTTCGTTGCATCACGAAGACTGTTTAATTTATCATGCAAACCGGTAAGATTATCCATGCTTGCAGGTAATTCCTTTGCAAATACTTCATTTGTCGCAATTACCGCAATCTGGCTTTCTTTGTAATTTTCAACATCAAATTGCACTGTTGCACTCTCCGGCAGACTAATATCATCCTCCTGCAACTTTAATGCCTGTTTAATGCCCGGTAAGCCATACGCAATCACTGCCTGTTTATCACCATCCGATAATGTCTTACCATGATTAATCCTCAAGCCATTAATTTTATCCGCTTTAATATACATGCCTGCAAGCATCAGAAACGGAATAAACTTATCCTTGGTCTTATTTTCAAAATCAAATTCAACCTGAACATGCCCACTTTTCTCCACCAAGTCACTCTCTTTTATTTCTTTACCATCAAGAAAATACCTTACATGATATCCGACCGGCAGTTCTTTATTACTTGTACCCTGGTAAACGATATTTTCATCATCACCATTCCATGTCAGATGATTTCCGTCTTGTTTAAACGACTCATCACCCTTGACATTAACAATATTGCTGAGATCAGAAATATCCGCGATACTGTTTAAACCATGCAGGTTTTTTAATTCATCATTTACTGTTATCGATTTGGTTGTGCCATCAGCATCTGTTGAAATATACACCGTTTCATCTTTCATCGTATTTTCATTGAAACTTATATCATCGCCATAAACTGCCGGTACGATCGTCATTCCCATTGCAAATGATATACTTACTGCCAATGTTCTTCTGAGTATGTGTTTCATTTTATTTACCTTCTTTCAATATTTTTCGCATTGCTATCGTTGTATGAATGATCCATTTATCAAATACCATCAACATCGACGGCAAAATGAGCAGAACCGTAATCATGCTGACGATGGCACCTCTTGCCATCAATGAACAAAGAGATGAAATCATATCAATATTTGAATAAAGTCCTACACCGAATGTTGCCGCAAAGAAACCTAATGCAGAAACAATGACGGAGTTTGTGCTGGTGGCTAATGCAATTTGCACCGCTTCTTTTTTTGTATGCCCGCCAATGCGTTCACTCTTATACCGATTTGTCATCAAAATCGCATAATCGACGGTAGCACCCAATTGAATCGTTCCGATGACGATTGAAGCGATAAACGGCAATGAAGTTTGTGTGTAGAACGGAATGCCTAAGTTAATGAAGATGGCAAATTCAATGACTGCCACCAATAAAACAGGAATCAATGCACTCTTAAATACAAACAGAATAATCAAGAATATCACTGCAATCGATAAGTAATTGACTACTTTAAAATCATTATCGGTAATCGAAATCAGATCTTTCGTACACGGTGCTTCGCCAATCACCATTGCGGTCGAATCATATTTCTTCGCAATACTGTTGATTTCATCAATCTGTTGATTTACTTCGTCAGAAGCCGTCTTATACGCAGATTGTACAATCAGTAACTGATAACCATGGCTTTCAAATGTATCCTCTAATTTTTGCGGTAACATATCTTGTGGAATATCCGGACCGATGACACTATCTTTTCCAATTACAAACTTCACACCCTGTAATTGTTCCAACTGTTGAAGCATCTCTTTGTTATCGCGATAGGATAAATCAGAACTTGTTAAAATCATATGCGTTGCGTTCATATTGAACTTATCCTTCAACTCTTGATTTGCCTGCATTGACGGCAAATCCGACGGCAAGGAATTTGTTAAATCATAATACACCGGTGTACGTCGATAACCATAAGTTGCCGGCATTAGTACAATCAAGAATATAAGAACAAATACTTTATAGTGTTTTACAACAAAATCAGCAAAATGGTCCATCTTCGGTAAGACAACACGATGCTTGGTTTTCTTAATTACTTTATCAAACACCAAAATAATCGACGGTAAGATTGTCACGCAAGCAATCACACCAAGCACAACACCTTTTGCCATCACGATTCCCAAGTCTTTGCCTAATGTAAAACTCATAAAACATAGTGCAAGAAATCCGGCAACTGTTGTTGTAGAACTTCCTACAACAGAAGATAATGTACTGTTAATTGCCTGTGCCATTGCTTCATCTCTTGCAAGCCCTTTTTCCTGTTGTTCTTCATAACTGTGCCACAAGAATATCGAATAGTCCAAAGTTACACCTAACTGCAATACTGCAGCCAATGCTTTCGTTATGTAACTGATTTGTCCCAAGAAAATATTGGATCCGAGGTTATATAGGATAGCCATCCCGATATTAAGCATAAAGAAGATCGGTAAAATCCATGCGTCCATAAATATCGCGATGACAATACATGTTAATATCACCGCTAATATTACGTAAATCGGTGCTTCGCTCTCAGATAATTTCTGAATATCCAATACAACCGCAGACATTCCGCTTACATGAACTTGTTTATCCGACAGTTTGCGAATCTGTTCTACTGCATGAATCGTTGCGTCACTGGAAGTACCTTCCTTAAAGAAAATTGCCATCAATGATGAATCATCTTCGCTGAAATTCTCCGTAATCTTTTTCGGTAAAGCATTTATCGGAATCGATGGATCCGCAAGTTTTCCATACCAGATAACATCATCTACACCATCAATCTTTTCGATTTCTTCTTGCAGATGAGTAATATCCTTCATTGACATACCGTCCATCACTTCGATTGCAAAGCCGCCTTTACCAAAGTTCTCTTTTAATATGTCCTGCCCCTTCATTGTTTCAATGTCACTTGGCAAATACGAAAGAATATCATAATTCACTCGTGTATGCAGGTAACCGAACACGGAAGGAATGAAGAGTATCAAAGAAATAATCAATATCAGTACTCTATGCTTTACAATTCCTTTCCCAAAATTCTTCATAAATACCTTCTTTCAAAAATGACTATTGGTCATTTAACTCGATTAATGTAGTACAAAAATGACTTTTAGTCAATCTTTTTAATAAATAAATTGAAAATATGTTAAAATAATGTCATGGGAAAATTGGCAGATAACAAAGAAAAAAAACAGCGCTCTCTTTTAGAAAGTGCATATGATCTATTTTTGAACAAAGGATTCGAAAATACTGTTGTTTCGGATATCGTCATGAAAGCCGGTGTCGCAAAAGGTACGTTCTATCTGTATTTCAAAGATAAACATCAGGTACGTGATGTCCTGATTGCACGTACCGCCGAAAAGTTTTTTTTAGAGGCACTGTATGCATTGCAAAAGAAAAACATCTCCGACTTTACAGAACAAATCATTTTTATCGTTGATTATGTTTTGAACATCATGCAGAAAAACCCGTTATTGCTGAGGTTTATTGCCAAAAATCTCAGTTGGGGAATTTATCAAAAGGCAATTGCGAATGATAATACAAGTGAAAAAACAGCATATTCCTTGTTTATGGAGTTGGTACATTCGCATACGGAACTGCAAATCGACGCAATTGATACAATGTTATTTTTAATCATTGAACTTGCCAGTTCAACATCTTATCGAGCAATTCTTGATCATGATCCCATGTCCTTTGATGCGCTTAAACCTTACTTAAATCGCAGCATACGAGCAATCATCAAACTACATATTCAAAATTAAAAGGATGATCATATAACATGCATTCATGCAATAGGATCATCCTGTATCTTTATTATATCAACACATTTCAACTACCAACCAAGAAAATGCATTTTCTCCGGCATCACTTCATAGGAAACTGAACTTGTTTGGTATTCAATCTCCCCGTCTGTATGAACCCAGACGGGTTTTTCTGTCTGAATATGAATGACTTTCCCGGATTTCAGATGAATGCCGGAAAACCGATCATGTGTTCCTTTCATTGCATACGGGAAGATGCGGAAGAAATCAATTCTCCCTAATCCATCAGCCACACAGATATCCAACTTTCCGTCACACGGATCTGCCGCAGGGCAAAAATTGAAGCCACCACCCTCATATGCTTCATTCATCGTTGCGATAAACAACAATTTTTTATATGTATAACTTTCGTTATCTATCTGTATCGTTGTTTTAAAATGATTATGTAAAAATATCAGATGCGCCCCGACAAACAGATAGATCAATCTTCCGATATGCAATGCATTGAGAATTTTTTTCCATGGAGATTGTTGAACCTGTACGCAGATTGCCGCATCATACCCGATACCGGAACTGATATTATAACGCCGCGTATAATCTTCATCAGATATTTTATTACCGTTTGCATCATAGCGATTATGGTATGTTAATACACCGACATCTAAATTTCGTCCAGTGTGATCATTTAAAATACGATGCAGGCAATCTATCGCACTCCCATGAATCCCCAATGATTTTGCCAGATCATTTCCTGATCCGCACGGAATCAAACCTAAGTATGTATTTTGAAAATTGACGATACCGTTTACCGCTAAATTCATTGAACCGTCTCCACCGATCAAAATAATATTTACTCTTTCTTGACTCGAAGTAAGTTCGCGCATAATATCCTTGATTCCATGTGCAAGACTGGATAAATGAACAGCATACTCTATCCCCAACGTATCCATTTCTTTCTTCACTACAGTCCAACACTCATTCGTCCTGCCACTAGCCCCTGCAGGATTAATTACAATATGATAGCCATTCATTCTATTCCCCTTCATCAATGAAACGTAATATTTTTTGTTGTCCGTCTTTGGCAATGACTGCCTGTGCAAAAATTTGATGTATGACATCTTCATATACAGACGGATCTTTGATTGATGGAGAATAATGTGTAAACCACAACTCCTTCACCATCATTTTCTTTGCAAGAATTGCTGTTTCCTGCATTGTACTGTGTTTGTTCAGGCTTGCTTTTTCAATTTTTTCGGGATCGCCATACATTCCTTCACCAATATAAAGATCAGCATTACCCGCAAGTGTAATCAATTCATCGAGTGGTCTTGTATCCGTTGCATAGACCATCTTAAGACCTTGACGACTTTCGCCCAATACATCATCAGGTGTATATATCTTACCATCAAACTCGATTGTATTTCCTTTTTGAAGCTTTCCCCATAGCTGCATTGGAACACCCTTTGCAATTGCCTTGTCCTTATCAAACTTACGAGTACGATCTAGTTCAAAGATATACGCATAACAAGGCACACTATGTTTGGCATGTAATGCCTTAATTTTTAGACCCTTTATTTCAAAATCTATTTGTGGTCCATCAATTTCTACAAGTTTAATTTCAAAAGGAATATAGCGAGCAACCTTATAGATACCCTCAAATACTTCCGTTAACCCTTTTGGTCCATAGATTGTTACAGCTTCTGTACGCTCAGACTTTGCCATTGTTAGTAATAAACCAGGTAGGCCAGCTGTATGGTCTGTATGGAAATGCGTTAAAAGAATTGTATCAATTGCTTTGCAAGAATATCCATGTTGATGTATGGCTATCTGTGTACCCTCTCCACAATCCACTAGTAATGTATTTCCATTCCATCTTACCAATAAGGATGTTAACCATCGGTTTGGTAAGGGAACTGTTCCACCTGTACCTAGTAAACAAATATCTAGCATAAAACCTCTTTCTACTCATCTATGGTAACACAAAAAGCCCTGCAAAGCAGGACTTAGAGTTCTTTGATAATCGCAGATAGTTTTGGTAATAACTGTTGCTTTCTGGAAATGATATTTGGATCATATCCAGAATGTTCATCAATCTGTGTTTCAATCATCTCTGATAATACATAAGACATCGGTCCATAGAAGACGAAGTAAGAACCATTACCCATTACATCCGTAAATAACATCAGTAATAGATCTAAATGACGATCCTTTTGTTCCTTCTCCATATTCTCCTTGAATGCAGGTAGTAACTTCTGTACTTCTTCGGTATGACTGTAGTTTGTCTGACCAATAGAAATCTTGTACTTACCGATATCGTAGTTCTTAAGGTCACGATTGAGGATTTCATGTGGTGTAGAATCCTTCAAGGCAACAGAAGCACCCAGCATCTCTCTTGCGTATGCATCGATATCGTCAATACCCGCAAGTTCAGCTAATTTCTTGGCCACATTGATATCTTCAAGGGTTGTTGTGGCAGACTTGAAGTTTAATGTATCAGAAAGAATTGCACTCATCATTAAGCCAGCCATTGTAGGATCAGGAACGATATTCTTTTCGCAATATAAGCCATACACAATTGTACTTGTACAACCACAACGGTGGTTACGGTATTCAACTGGATGATCAGTCTGAATATCACCAATATGGTGATGGTCAATAATCGCAACGATATCTGCCTTATCGATGTGCTTCATTGTTTGGTTTGTTGCGCTATGGTCAACGAGCGCAATACGTAGTTTCTTATAGTTACGTGTATGGTAGCGTGATACACCACCTACAACTTTACCGTTTTCATCGAGTACTGGATAACTACGTACACGTGATGCATTCATCTTTGTCGCAACATCTTCTACATACTCTGTATTCTTAAAGCAGATTAAATTTGTAGTCATAATCTGAGAAACAGAATAGCTCTCTGTAATAACAGTCGCTGTGTGCATGGTGCGATCAGCTGTCTCAACGATAGCACAACCATATTCCATCGCAAGTTCCTTCACATCATCTGCCGCATGTTCACCACAAGTTAGAACCAAGCACTTTACACCTAGACGAATTAGGTTTAATTGCTTTTCGTGTCCTTCTGACATGATGATAATACTGCCAGCGATAAAACTTTCTACTATCTTTAAATCATCTAGTGTAACAATATGTACTTCACCATTTGTACTAAATTCCTTTGGTCGCAGTGCAACTTTGCCACCAATAGTACGTGCGATATTATCTAATGTCGCAGTTGCCATTAAATCCCTTAAATCTGTGTCTTCATGAATGCGATAACGAGAAAGATCACTAGTGGAGCAGATACCACATAGATTCTCATTCTCATCTAGAACATATAAAGAACGATTCTGTGTTCTTAACATTAAATGCCATGCATGATGAACTGTTTCATCATAACGAATGGTTGTTGGAGTATCGAGATTGATATCTGCTAGACGTGCACGCGCATCCGTCATCAATAGCGGATTATCCAAATGAAATCTACGTAAGATAAATTTTGTTTCTTCATTCAAAGGTCCTTGACGACAAGCAATTGCCGTACTACCAGTCTTATTCAATAAATTCGCAAACGCAATTGCCGAGCAGATTGAATCACTGTCTGGATGTTTATGACCTGTTACATAAATATTGTGATTACTCATGTCCTTTCAACTAACCCTCCACAAATTATTTAATATACTAATAACTTAACACTTCATTACCGTTTTCTGTAATCAAAATTGTATATTCCCATTGTGCACTATCCTTGCCATCTCTTGTACTAATTGTCCAATTGTCATATGGGTCGATTACAACTGCAGCTTTACCTAAGTTAATCATTGGTTCAATGGTAAGAATCATACCTGGCACAAGCACCATTCCTGTGCCCTTCTTACCAACATGTGCCACAAATGGATCTTCATGGAATTCAATACCTACTCCATGACCGCCCAATTCTCTTACAACACTATATCCCTTGGATGTCGCATACTTCTGTATTGCATAACCAATATCCCCAACTGTACTCCATGGTTGTGCAGCTGCTAGTCCAATTTCAAGACATTTCTTTGTTTCTTCGACAAGCTTACGACGCTCTTCGCTTATATTCCCAATGCAGAACATACGGGACGCATCACCATAATAGCCATCCACAATTGTTGTACAGTCAACATTGACAATATCACCATCATGCAGTTTCTGAATATGCTTTGGAATTCCATGACATACAACACTATTTATCGATGTACATACATGTTTTGGGAAACCCTCATAATGATATGGCGCACAAATACCACCATTTTTTTCAGTGAAGTCTTTAACAATATCATCAATTTCCTGTGTCGACATACCAACGTGAATATGCTTTTCTACTTCGTCTAATACCTGTTTATTTAATAGCGAAGCCTTGCGAATTCCCTCAATCATCGTTGGACGCTTGATATATTTTTCCTCAGGTAAAATCGCACCCTTTTGTCTTAATTCCTCCATACGTTTCAAAATATGTTCTGGAATTGGTTCATTCTGATCTATTTCTTGCCAAAGTTTTAAATCCATTTTACTACCTGTCTTTCTATTTTGTTGTACTGCCAAAGCCACCAGTTCTTACAGCACCCACTTCATCATCCACCGTAATACCAAAGGATACGAAAATCCCCTGTAACATTCCCTGGCCACTTGCAATCTCAACTGTCTTATTTTCATTTGTGTCGTTTGTTAGTTTGCAGAAGATATGCCCTTCATTATCTGCGTGATAGTAGTCACTATCAATAATGCCCACTGTGTTATTCATCTGTAGACGGTACTTGAATCCTAGTCCACTACGTGGAAATAACATCAGTACATAATCTTCTTCCATCTTGACTCTGATACCAGTAGGTATTAATACCGTTTCTTGTGGGGCAATCTTCAAATCAATTGGTGTATAAAAATCATACCCCGCAGAACCTTTTGTTGCACGTCGTGGAAGCTTAATTGCGTTGTATATTTCTGCAATATCTCTTGTTCCATTTGGAAAAGTCTTGAGCCAATCCTTATAAAACTCTTCATAACTAACTTTTTCAAACTGTGCAATTTTATTCATTTTGTATTCCTACCTCTTCTTCCTTGATATTTTACCACGTTTATGCGATTTCTCTACATTTTCAACCACTTTAATTAGTGATGATTAACTTATCTTAAGTTATAAAAAATCGTTTTCGCTTCGAATGGAGTTTAGAGTATAATAAGGAGTGTTAACGGAGGTCTTATGAAATTAAATATCGCAGTATTTTTCGGTGGTGAATCCGTCGAACATGAAGTAAGTATTATCTCTGCACATCAAGCAATTGAAGCACTTGATAAAAATAAATACAATGTCATTCCTGTATATGTCTCTAAGGAACGTAAACTATATGTCTCTGATTTACTAAAGGATATAAGTAACTATAAGGATCTCAAGCATTTGATTTCCCAGTGTACACAAGTTTCCATTACATCAGAGGATAATCGTGTTGTAATCCGTCCTGTTAAGCCATCCCTATTTGGTCCAAAGGAATTGGGCACAATTGACGTGGCTATTCCTGTGATGCATGGTACAAATGGTGAAGATGGCACAATCCAAGGCTTCTTTGAAATGTTAAAGGTTCCATATGCTGGTTGCGACCTCTATGGTGCAGCAATTGGACAGGATAAAGTTTTACAAAAGAATGTTCTAAATGATAACAACCTACCAATCACCAACTGGTTCTGGGTATATGGTTCAGAAATGGATACACATCAAAGTGAAATCCTCGATAAAGTACATCGCTTAATCTATCCAGTTATTATCAAGCCTGCCCGTACAGGTTCATCTGTTGGTATCTCTATCGCTCATAACGATGAAGAATATCTAGCATGTTTTGATGAAGCACGTCAGTATGACGAAAAGATCATCACAGAAAAAGTTGTAAAACCAATGCGTGAAATCAACTGCTCCGTTGTTGGAGATTCCTATTCTTGTGTAGCCAGTGTACTAGAAGAAGTAAGCTCAGTCTCTCAAGATGAATTGCTCAGCTTCTCTGATAAATATCTTGGCGGTAGTAAGAGTGCAAAGAGTGAAGGCTCTAAAGGCATGGCAAGTACAGCACGTATCGTACCTGCACCACTTACAGATGAACAGACAAGACTCATCCAGCAATTAGCGAAGGAAACTTTCCGTGTACTCGGCACATCTGGTGTATGTCGTATCGACTTCTTGATGGACGCCGACACAAAGAAGGTTTATGTGAATGAAATTAACACAATTCCAGGCTCCCTTGCCTTCTATTTATGGAAAGCAGCTGGTGTATCTTTCTCTGAGTTAATGGATAAACTTGTAGAACTTGCGTTAGATAGAGAAAGAAGAAGATCAAAGATGACCTTCTCCTATGAAACAAATATCCTCAGTAACTTCTCTGCTTCAAGTGCAAAGGGTTCCAAAGGATCAAAGATGTAAGATAAGCCCACGTGTAATGGGCTTTTTAAATGTACAATAGTAAGAATAACTGGTGGAGCTCCCTACTATGTCTAAGCATAGCCATTCCACATGCAAGGGCGGCGAAGGAGATTTTCCGTCTTCAGCTATCCTTGCACTGAACTTTATCACCTCATCGCAAAAATCAATCCTACAGAATTATAAAACATATTTATGCATGTAATATCATATAAAAGCACTTCATAATGAAGTGTTTTGGGCACTATAAAATCACTCGGGGTCGGGGCGACCCTGTACAATCGCTCGGGGTCAAATTTTGACCTCTTTTTTTACAACTCGGGGATACCCTATAAAATCTCACGGGGTATACTATTCATAATAAAAAGTCCTATGCTAAAATTCAGTCTTGCAAGTGATTGAAATGAAACATAGGAGGCGCCATATGGCTATAAATGATTTTATCATATCCACACTTAATGTTAGTGACGATATGATTTTTTCGATTGATACACATAAATCATCTGACAAATTACACATCTTAATAAAACTGAATGATACTCACCCTACCTGTCCCTGTTGTGGAGGTTATACAAAAATAAAGGATTATTCTTCGTACAGCTATAACCACCTTGACGTTGCAGGTATACCATCCATCATTGATTGGACAATAAGACGCTATGTCTGTAAAGAATGTGGGAAGTCCTTCTCTGAGCCAAGTCCATTTGGCCCAGAGAACTTCCACCAGTCATACGCAGTACTCAATGCGATTGCCTTGGATCTGCACAATGTTCGTATGACATACAAGGATATTGCACTCAAATACCACGTATCCAACACGATTATACAAGTATATGCCGATAGTTTCATCCGTGCACCTAGATTAGCACTTCCTGAGAACCTTGGTATCGATGAGATATCTTCTTCCATGGCGAAATATGGTGGTTCATACTTGTGTGTATTCGTAGACAACAATAACAGGACATTAAACGAAATACTGCCAAACCGTTCTAAATTAACACTATCGAAATACTTCGAAATACTTCCACAATCGGAGCGAGACAAGGTAAAGTACGTTACGATTGATATGTGGGAACCTTATAGAGATGTGTGTAAAAAGTACCTAAGACATTGCGAAATAGCAGTAGACCCTTTCCATGTCATCAAACACCTTACGGAGTGCTTTACACGCATACGTGTAGAAATCATGAAACAGTGTGTCTATGATAGTCCCAGTTACTATTTGTTGAAGACCTGGCATAAGTTATTAGAAACTGATTCATTCGTCCTCGATAACGAGCCAAGATACAACTCGAAATTTCGCCAGAAGATGAATTACAGGGATCTTTTCAACATGTTGTTGGAGATAAGTCCTAATCTAAAGCTTGCGTATGAATTAAAGGAACTATATAGAGACTTCAATAAACGCTACTCTTTTGAAGAAGCTGGTGCACATCTTGATTATCTAATAGAACTATTTGAACACTCTGACTTAGACTGTTATAAGGAATTCATATCTTTACTAAAACACTGGAAACCAGAAATCATCAACAGTTTCAGAAGACCGTATAACGATAGACGACAATCCAACGCACTGGCTGAAAATATCAATCAGAAACTTCGATTACTGATCGAGGTATCCAATGGATATACAAACCTAGAACGCTTTCGTGCACGTGCACTATACTGCCTTAACGACAAACTATTCTATTGCTTGACAACATGTCTGTATTCCAGAAAACGAGAACACAAAAAACGTGGCACATATACCAAACATCTCTCTGATACACTAACTAACGACTAATAAACTGATACTATCAATCACTTGCACACACAAAAAGGATGACTACATCAGAATGCCACTACTAGCACTCTATAGTCATCCTTCTTTACTATCCAAAACCCATTACTGATTTTAGAGGAGAGTTTAATAAAACCCCCGACTGATTTTACTTAAGCGTGTTTTGTTTATGGCTTAATGTCACTAGAACAAGTGTAAGTCCCAGCGCTAGCATTAGTGATTTATCACCATCTCATTTTTAAGACTTCACCAATATTAGATTATATGAAAATTCATATTGCTTATAGCGTATTTAAATTTACGATATGCACAGATGAATCATGTGAACAATACAATATATCTAAACGTACTAAGAATTCTTCTGCATCTTCTTTGGATGGGAAAGTTCTTACTGGTTCAGAAACTCCATTTACAATGAATGTTACATCGTACATATCATCTGTATTGTAGACAGCTGAAATTGCCATTGCTTGAATTTGTGTAGGAACATAGTATTTTGTTTCCTTTTCACGTACAACTTTTAGAATCATATGAATTAGCCTCCATGATACTTTTCTCTATATGTAAATCATATCATTTACTATGACTTTCAACTAAGAAATCTTTCCATTTTTGATATCTTCAAACATGCGAACAGCAGTGCTCATAAAGTTATCATTCGCGTTTGCTAGAATTTCTTTTTCACAAAGTTCCTTATCCGTAGTTGCATAGAACTTTGTAATACCGTGTTCATATAATGCTTCATGACCATCTCCAAGACATCCACAAATTGCGATGACTGGGATATTTCTTTCTTTGCAGTGTCTGCCGATGCCATAGAGTACTTTGCCATGTAGTGTTTGTGCATCAGCTCTGCCCTCACCACTAATGACATAATCAACGCCATCTAACATCTGATCAAAGTTCATTAAATCCATTACAACTTCAATACCAGACTTCATCTCACCTATTAGGAATAATGAGAAGGCTGCACCTATACCACCTGCTGCACCTGAGCCAGGAATTTCATTTACATCTTTCCCAAATGTTTTTAATAAAACCTGACAGTAGTTTTCCATACCCCGTTCAAGTTCTTCTAGCACTTCAACTGTACCACCTTTTTGTTTTCCATAGCACATTGTTGCGCCATTTGGACCACATAAAGGATTATCCACATCACACATGATTGTAAATTTAGCTTCTTGAACTAATGGGTTCATACGTGAAGTATCGATTGTAACGATATCTTTTAGACTATCGCCAATTCCTTTTACTTCATTACCATCTTTATCTAAGAAGCGTACACCTAATGCTTGCATCGCACCAATACCACCATCATTCGTGGATGTTCCACCAATCGCAATCTTTATATCACGAATCCCATCATCGAGAATGTGAGCGATTAACTCACCTACACCATAGGATGATGTGTAACGTGGATCGCGTTTCTCTTGTGGAACCAATGCTAAACCCACTGCTTCCGCAACTTCTAGGATTGCTTCTTTTTGATTTACCAAGCCAAACTTAGCTTCTCTACGCTTCATATATGGACCATGCGTTGGCACATACATAATTGAGCCTCGCAGATTACGAGTGACAGTTTCCACTGTACCCTCTCCACCATCTGCCATTGTTACATCGATATATTCCACACTTCCAAACACACGGTGCGTCGCATGTCTCAACAAGCGATTAATATTGATAGCACTCATCGTGCCTTTAAATGAATCGGGGGCAAATAAAAATTTCATATATCCTCCTGCTGTCGATGTTTTTATTATGATATCATTCTCAACCGTTTTTCGCATTAAAAAAGTGATTGATAATAACATCATCAACCACTTATTCACGACGTAATGCGTCGATAGGATCTAAGTTTGCGGCCTTGTAGGATGGTAAGATACCAAACACAATACCAATTAACATAGAGAATAATACTGCAAAGATAGAAGCTTCGACACTGATGGCTATCGGTGTACCATTTAGCTTCGATATTAGGAATGCTAGGATAACACCTGAAATGACTCCAATCACACCACCAGTCGATGTTAATACGACTGCTTCAGTCAAGAATTGAATCAGAATTGATTTTTTAGGAGCACCAATTGCCTTCTTCAGACCAATCTCGCGTGTTCTTTCGGTTACACTTACTAACATGATATTCATAACACCAATACCACCAACAAGCAAGGATATACCCGCAATCCACAACAACATTGTATTGGTTGCTTGAGATAACTGTTGAATTTGCTTTGCTTGCTTCATCAGATCTTCTGACTTATAGCTTGTATCACTATTACCAGTTACTGTAGCGTTTAAAATTTCCTCAGCTTGCTTACCAATCGTTGTCATTGAGTTTGTATCTTTTGCACGTAATATTACATTTTCTGGCTCATCATATTGATATAACAACGGCCATACTGATGTTGGTACATATACCTTTCCAGAAGTATCTTGGTTATATGTATAGTAATCATTCATGTTTTTGATGGTAGGTTCAAACTCTACCGCTGGCGAAACAACACCAACAACCACAAATGGTTCCTTTTGAATTTCTACTGTTTTACCAATTGGATTTTCTCCTTGGAATAACTGTTCTGCAGAAACCTTATCCAATAAACAAACCTTGCGATTCTTATCGACATCATTTGTAGAAAAAGCTCTACCACGGCTTACAATCAAACCATTTGTCTGTAAATACGTATCATCGATTCCGTATACATATCCGCCTGTTAAAGAGTTTGTTAGATGGAATACGCCATCGTATACCTGACGGCGATGATAGAGTGACACATTGACCACACCAGGAATCTTCTTTAAATCCTCTTTTTGAAATTTAGAGACTTCTCTGTATTTACCAGGAATGCCCTGTCCAAAATCATACTCCCAATCACCTTGGGTCATACGTACATTGACGGTATTGACACCCGAGCCAATGAGGTTTGTTTGAATCTGTTCATTTGTACCTTTGATTGTGGAAACGATAGCGATGATTGCCGCAATACCGATAATAATACCCAGCATTGTTAGAATCGAACGCATCTTATGTGATAGGATTCCACGAATTGATAATCTAATATTCTCACCCATTAGTAGCCTCCGTACATAGCGTTGTCACCCATACCAATCTGTGTACGAGTACCTTCAATTGCACCATCGCCATATGGGAAGGCAATATAGTCCGTATCTGAAAGGCCAGATAATACTTCTGTCGACATATTGAAGTACACTTTACCCGTCTTGATATATGTCTTTACAAGTTTTCCATCCACATCTTTCATGACATACTTCTGTCCGTGTTCATCACGGATAAAGGCATTGCTAAGATAGATGGAAGATGTATCTGTATTTTCTTTTTGGATTGATAAGGCAAGATACGCACCTTGTTTTAAATCATCACCCTTTTCAATATATGCAGTAAAACCGTACATCGAAACATTTGGATTACCACCATAGAATCCTTCACTAGAATTCGTTGGGAAGTTATCAATCTGTGTAACGACTGCTTCGTAGATTGAACCCGTTTCATAACTTGTAACAGATACCTTCGTACCCTTTTGAATTGTTGTTAATAACAATTCTGAAATTGTGCCCTTTACTTCTGTACCTGTTCCACCTGCGACAGTCAAGAACGGCGTTCCATCCGTAGGTACATTATTCATATCCTTTAGACCTTTAATAACACCATTGCGCTTTGCGTAAACAACGCCATCTGCCAACTGTGTCTGTAATTCTGATAGTTCTAACTGTTTACGACGAATATCGATATCATACTCACGAACTTCAGATTCCTTTGCGTGAATTGCACGTACCAGTTCTGAGGCCGTCATACCATTTGGTTCAATTTCAGGTGCAGGTTCTTCGTGAGGAACTAACACTACAAGAATTGTACGTGTCTTTAGATCTAACTTTGCCATATCATTTGTTTCTGTACCCAAGATTTCCTTTAGCCTATCTACAGATACTAGCCATGAATCTACAAGACCCTTTGTCTTATCATCATCTTTGTAAACATCAAGGGAAACATAGAATCTCTTTCCATCTGTTTCTGCTTTGTGAATGAGTTCTTTGATAAACTTACCAGTAAGGAAACCATCACTCTTTATGGCAAAGTGATATGGATTGGCTTTTGTACCCTTTTCATATGTGTTTACAGCAGGAACTGCTGGGGTAGGTGTAGGAGTTGGAGTAGGAGTAGGTGTAGGTGTTGGAGTTGACCCTGGGGTTGGCGTAGGCGTCGGGGTTGGTTCATCGAGATCCTTTGTAAACTCTGTATCCTCATCCGTTAACGCATTTAGATAATTCCACACTTTATTTTCTTCTACCTGTGGGCCTATTTCTGTATCCAGCCTATATTCCGGCTCAGGTGTAGGAGTAGGTGTTGGGGTTGCTCTTCTTTCTATCGGTTTTGTATTCTGTAGTTGTAGCAATTCTTTCTTTGCTTGTTCTAAGCGAAGCTGTGTAGTAGAAATTTCAATCTTCTGCAATTCCACTGTATAGTTTAAGCTTGTAATATCATATGCTAATAACTTATCACCAGCGGATACTGCTTGACCTTCAGTAACATATACTGCAGTGATGATTTGAGATACGGATGGTGTAACAGTCTGTGTGGCTGAATCGGATACCAAACCACTCATCTGTGGTTCCGTTGGATTTCCACCCATATTCATCGTACTAACTTGGACAACATCCACTTTACGGGATGCCTTACGATATTGGAGGATTCCAAAGTAACCAAGTACTAAGGCCGCAATGACAGAAACACTGATAATGACTCGTTTTTTATTCATCCCTGCCCTCCTGTATCATGCCATCAATAATATGAATCACACGCTTCGCCTTACTTGCAACATGCGCGTCGTGTGTAATCATAACAATTGTGACACCTTCTTTATTTAATTCCTCAAATAATTCCATGACCTGCTTGCCAGATGCTTGGTCTAGTGCACCTGTCGGTTCATCCGCCAAAAGAATACGTGGATGATTGATTAATGCACGTGCAATCGCTACACGCTGCTTTTGTCCACCAGATAATTGATTTGGCTTAAAATTGATACGATCTCCTAGACCGACTTTGGTAAGTGCTTCAACTGCAGCCTTTTCGCGTTCTGCCTTTGAGATACCCGCATATACAAGTGGTAATGCAACATTTTCAATTGCGGTTTCACTAGGTAGAAGTTCAAATGTCTGAAACACGAAACCAATTTTCTTTAAACGAACTTCTGATAGTTCATTTTCAGAAATACGTGAAATATCTGTACCATCCAATTCGTAGGTTCCTTCTGTACAGCGATCTAAACATCCAATGATATTCATTAATGTTGTCTTCCCTGAACCAGAAGGGCCCATAATCGCGACATACTCACCTTCTGCCACCTGAAAAGAAATATTCTTCAAAACAGGTACTTCGATGGTGCCGCCATAACTTTTATAGATTCCTTGTAAGTTCAATAACATATTTATTCTCCACTTCCTGCTGTAGAGATAGGTTCTGTCTTCATACCTTCTTTATAGTCTTCCATTGGCCATGCAATACTATCAGATTCAGATACGCCAGATTTAATTTCATACTGGTATAAGTTTTGATCCAGCTCACCAACTTCAACTTCACGCTTCTCTAAACGGTTGTTCTTGTTAGCAACCCAAAGATATGCTTTATCGCCTTCCATAACAACATAAGACGCATCTAACCAGATGCCTTCTTTCTTTACAGAAGTACCATTATTCTTTTCAATATATACATGCTGTCCTAGCATTAAACCATCAGAAGAATCTAATGAAATATAGAATGGATATGTACTAGCCTTTTCAGAGTTACTAGAGCCACCCATGCTATACATATCATTTTGTTTTGCGTTTGGTTCTGTCTTAATTTCTGTAATCTTACCTGTCCAAAACTTTGTCTCATCTGTTCTAGAGCGTACAATCATCTCTTGTCCAAGTGTGATAGATGTAATGGATGTTTCGTCAATGGTACCCTTCACTCTAAAGTCACCAGACTGTGAGATTTCGATAAACGCTGTTGCATTACCTTGTGCATCTGTACCATTTTCATTAATTGCCTTAATAATCCCAGTTGTATTGGCAAGCACATTCGCATTATCGATTTCTTTTTGTTTCGCAGCTAAATCCAGCTGCTTTTGTTGGATAGATAACTGTGCAACACGAATATCATTTTCCGCAATCGCAATCTGACTGGTATCACCACTGGCTTTATATTCGGAGATTGCATTATACTTGTCCGTAATTGTTCCTCTTAATGATTCAATATCTAAATTGATTGAACTAATCTGTTTTTGCGCTTCTGAAACATCGTAGCGGAAAAGGACTGTTGTAGGAATTACCTGATCACCAACAGACACAAATACCTGTTCAATCTTCTTCTCTTGGTTTTTGTTGACCTTTACACTCTGTTGGGCTTCTACCACACCAGAATAACGGTCATTTCCACCACCCGTAGAACCCATGATATTACTAATGGTATCTACATAGGCAACCGACCCTCCACTAGTTCCACCAAGATTCTTTTGGAAGAAGGTAAATATTGTAGCGACAATCACCACAACCGCAACAAGTACCGCAATCAAAATCTTCTTATTTTTTAGCATACAAATCTCCTGTATCTTTTCTAACAAACTATATCTTGCAAAATGATGTATTTCTTTTGATATAAGTAGAATAAACTAACTCTTTGACAATATTCTACCATCTTGCAAGCATAGTATATATAACAAAAGTGACAATTCCATTACAATCTTACTATAATATTCTTATGAATAAATTAAGACGAATCATTCCACTCCTAATCACGACCATTTTACTGGTCGCAAACTTCTATTTCTACCAGAATTATCATAAGCTTGATCCAACAAATACCATGTTTTTCATCGCTAGCATCGTATCGCTCTTATCTATTCTTTTAAAATGGCTACCCCATAAACCAAAAATCGATACGATAGTCAAAGTGATTACAATCATGCTTGTTCCGTTACTGATAGAAATGTCAGTCGAACTCTGCAACAATAACTTACTCTCCGATATCGAAGGTATCGGTAATGTATTTGTTAACTACGGTATCATTCTTCTGATTGCAATGATTTTCTACGTACTACTTGCAAGTATGAAATTCTCTTTTGCGATTACAACTATCATCCTATGTATCTTCGGAATTGCAAACATGTATGTAAAGCAGTTTAAAGGAATCCCTCTTTTACCATGGGATTTAAGTGTCATCAAAACCGCAGCTGGCGTCGCTACCAATTATCAGATAACATTCAATGTACAAGTGCTATTTACGCTAACCGTAGTTAATTTCATCTTTGCGCTGTTATTCTGGCTACCAAAAGTAAAGAAAACAAAACAACGGATACTCTATCGTGCAACTTGCCTTTTCCTATCTGCTGCAGTTTTGATTACTTTTTATGGTACAGATTTCTTTCAACTTACACTTGGTGCAACACCTGACTTCTTCAATCAAGCAAGAGGTTATGAAAACTATGGTGCGATTGCGGAATTCTTCGTGAATACACGCTATCTTTCCCTTCAAAAGCCGCATGGCTATGATATAGAAACACTTTCAACACAATTAAAGGAGAATACCAGTTCTACCCAAACCATCACGGAGACAGCACTCGATCAACATCCAAATGCGACGGTAGAACATCCGAATATCATTACGATCATGAATGAAGCCTTCTCAGATTTACAAGTTGTTGGATCGTTTCAGACTGATACAGACTATCTTCCATTTGAAAATAGTATGAGGAATGCTAAAAACACCATCCAAGGAAATGTCTATGTTTCCACGATAGGAACCGGCACCAGCAATACTGAATATGAATTTCTAACTGGTAACTCTATGGCCTTTTTACCAATTGGTTCCAATGCCTATACGCTATACGAAAAACATACACAACCTGGTCTTACAATGACTTTATCCGATCAAAACTATAGTACGACCGCCTTCCACCCTTACTACAAAGAAAATTGGAATCGCATAAACACTTACCAATACATGAACTTTGATCGATTTATCGGTATGGAGGATATCACAAACTACCAAAAGTTAAGAAACTACATTTCTGATGAATGGGATTTCCAACACGTCATTGATTTATATGAACAGCGTGATACATCAAAACCATTTTTCATGTTTAATGTAACGATGCAGAATCATTCGCCATACGATACAGGATTGATTCACGATGTCCATATCACTTCAATGAAAGGAAATTATCCGCAAACAGAAGAATATCTCAGCATTATCCATCGTAGTGATATGGCTCTAGAACAACTTGTAAATTACTTCAAGAACGTTTCTGAACCAACAATTATCTTGATGTATGGTGACCATCAACCATTTATTGAAGATGAATTCTACGAAGAACTCTATGGTAAGAGTCTTCACGAACTCAGTGATGCGGAAAATCAACGCAGATATATCACCCACTTCTTTATGTGGGCAAACTATGATATTCCAAGCGGTATAATCTCTTATATCAGCGCAAACTACCTCAGCACCTTACTTGCGGAAAACGCAAACGTAAAGCTAACGCCATATCAAAACTTCCTTCAAAATATATATCAAGACGTACCTGTTGTATCGGCTTTAGGTTGTATTGATAAAGATGGTAACTACTTTGTATATGGCAATCAAAATGCTTATTCATCAAGACTAGAGACTTATGCACAGCTCGCTTATAACAATCTCATCGAAGAAGGAAAGCGCAAAAACGAATTATTTACCCTTCCTCCTAAAAATTCAAAATAAGTACTGTATAATGATTTCATGAATGGAATTCAATATGAACGTAGTTGTGCAAAATACTTATCCATGCTCGGATATAAAAATATAACACTCACCAAGGCAAGTGGTGATCAAGGCATTGATATTATCGCTACCAAAGGAAATTTAAAATACGGCTTCCAATGCAAGTATTACAATAGAGCCGTAGGAAATGATGCTGTACAACAAGCCTTCTCTGGCATCGCTTATTACAAGCTGGATAAAGCAGTTGTGATTACCAACAATGGCTTCTCCTCTGGTGCACGTAAGCTAGCTGAAGAGGCAGATGTTCTATTATGGGATAATGTAGAACCGATGGAAGAAGATAATCGTTACACACTTTATCAGGCAATGGCAATTCTTTTCTTTGGTTGGTCTATCATTCAACTCTATCAAATTTTCTATAGTACAGAGCCGACCAAAGACTATCAGTTTATTTCCTATAGTCTATTATTTATCGCATCCTTCTTACAGGCAATTCCACATCATGCAAAAATCGCAACAGGTATTGCTGTGATGCTGTCTTCTATTCATGCATACATGTATTCTATACAGAAGACATTCTCAATCTTTACACTAGATTATTATCAGATTGCGTTATTCTTCTTTATTATCGTTACATTTGTTCGATTTGTTTACTATATCAAGAAATACTCGATTCGCCGTCAAGCAAATAAACGGAATCAATTACGTCAAGATATACAGCAGACACGTTATACGATTGCACAGAATATGGCAGTCTTCCTCGCAAATGAATGTAACTGTACTGTGAAAGTTATTGATACGAAGGTAAAAGATAATGATCTCATCATCACCCTACAAACAAATCGTACACAAACAAGCCAACTAGCATCTATACAAGCAAAATTAAACCAAAACCGAGAACAGATTCAATATGAACTACGTGCTACTGCACTACACATGATTGAACTAACAATCAAAGCCAATCATTAATTCGACTGGCTTTGTTTTTCTTTAACTTTTCTTAGGAAATCACTGACCCAATAAGAGTCAATTTCTACAGATTCATCTTCAGCTAGATATGATTTGTAGTGCTCTTCTAATGTTTGATACAGTTCTTTGGTAAAGGGAACTTCTCCAACAATTCCCTCTCCAGATTGAATTAAGAACGCATACTCATCACCACGAGTATTGAAATACATATGATTGATTTCTAAACCCTGTGATTGAATCTTAGCTAGGTCCCCTGTTACATACTTACCAATTTCGATGATACGATCATCTAATCCTAGTAACGAAATCAGAGCCTTTTCTTGCATATCTGATTGACTCGACACAATTCTCTTCGTGCATGTCTCAATCCATTTATTTAACGCTTCATCCAACTCATCACGATGATAGCGGCGATTGAACATGAGATTCATCTCTTCATAATCTTTTTGATTATCTGGATATCCAACTAATAGATTCTTACTACCATCATGGTACATGCACGTATATAACATGTTTTGTTCCGTATGACATTTCGAGCAGCTATGACGAAATAACTTGCCACGCAGTAAGCTCGTTTCTGCCGATGGATCTAAAGCTGTATCAATAAGTGATTTGATTTTAACTTTTTCCTTCTTCCCACATGAATGACAAGTAATCTCTGCTTCATAGGTATTCATCTCTGCTCTTTTAAACATGGTATTCTCCAAAACTTTTTATTTCTGTAATTCTTCTAATGTTGGGGCCGCATTCATCGCACCCTTTTTCGTCGTAACGATAGCAGCTGCGTGATTGGCAAAACATAATCCATCTTTGATCATCTCTGGTGAAATTTGATCAGGCTTTTGTTTGTAGTGATCTAAGTAATATAATAGCGCACCAACAAACGTATCACCTGCACCGGTTGTATCAATTGGATCTACTTTATGCGCATCCGCATGACTATGGCAATGTTTCAAGTAAGCGTCACTACCCTCAGGTCCATATGTCACAATAACATGTTCAACACCATATTGTTTTACCACTTCAATGGCTTCTTTGACAGACGGTTTACCAGTGATGAATTCCACTTCATCATCTGCCATCTTAACGATATTTGCATACTTCATAAAAGTTAAAATTGTTTGTCTACACTCATTTAAATCATCCCAAAGATCTTTACGGATATTTGGGTCAAACAGGATTGTTGCATTCGCTGCTTTCGCCTTCTGTAGCAAGTACTCTGTTGCATACTTTACAGGATATTCTACTAAATCAACAGAGCCAAAACTGATATAGTCTTCACTTGTAAATTCAATTTCTTCTACATCACTTTTATCCAAGAGCAAGTCCGCACTTGGATTACGATAGAAACTAAAGTCACGTTGTCCATCATCCGAAAGGCTTACAAAGGCTAACGCTGTCTTTGCCTTCTTTGTAGTCTTCAGATATCTCGTATTAACACCATAACCCGCAATCGTATCTTTTAAGAAATGTCCAAATGGATCATCTCCGACCATACCGACAAAATATGCTTCTGCACCAAGCTTTGCTGCAGCGACTGCCACATTGGCTGGTGCTCCTCCCGGTCTTTTTTGAAAGGCATCCACAGCACTTAGACTTGCAGCTGTCTGTACTGGAATAAAGTCAATTAACGCTTCCCCGATTGTATAGATTTTTCCCATATATTTTCTCCAACTTTATATACTGATTTTACCCTTTTTAATCGTACTAGCGCAATCATTCGCATCATTTTTATTATCTTTTTCTCCGCCGGAATCATTAGTTCATTTATTCATGTACGATGTATCTTACAACAAAAAGCCAAAGCACAGCGTGCCTTGGCATAAATTCATAATCTTAATAATTTTCTGCGTGAACTTCAAAGAATGCTTGTGGGTGATGACATATTGGGCAAATTTCTGGAGCTTCCATACCGACAACGATATGGCCACAGTTACGGCACTCCCAAATCTTCACTTCACTCTTCTTGAATACTTCCTGCATCTCTACATTTTGAAGTAACTTTCTGTAACGTTCTTCGTGCATCTTTTCGATGGCACCTACACCTCTAAACTGATCAGCTAGATCATGGAAGCCTTCCTCTTCTGCATCCTTTGCCATACGCTCATACATGTCAGTCCACTCATAGTTTTCACCATTAGCAGCTGCTTGTAAGTTTTCTTTCACATCGCCAAGCATGCCTAATGCCTTAAACCAAAGCTTTGCATGTTCCTTTTCATTTTCTGCAGTCTTTAAGAATAAAGCCGCAATCTGCTCAAAGCCTGCTTTCTTCGCAACGGAAGCGAAGAATGTATACTTGTTTCTAGCTTCTGATTCACCTCTAAACGCTTCTAATAGGTTCTTTTCCGTCTTAGTACCTGCATAAGGGTTCTTTTTGTTTTCCATTATTATCTCCTCCATATTTCCACACACTCTCTTCGGAAATCATACTCATCTTCTCCCTATTGTTGTGGAAAGTCAACAGGATTACTATGGATTTCATCAATCTTCTACATAAAAACGTCCCCTTAGGAACGCTTCTTATAGTGCTGTAATTGCGGCGATTGCGCCGAATAATACACCAGGTAAATTAGCCATCATCAGTGGCCAATCCTTCTTCTCTTGCATAAAGCCATATGTTACCCATAAGGAACAGTTGATAGCCGCAACCATAGGTTGTAAGAAGCCACTCTTCATTCCATGTAGGTTATTTATAATTTGTGGGAAGTAGGAAATATACATTAACATTGCTGTACATGTCGCAATCCATCCTAGTGTTTTTAATCCTTTTTGATTCATCACTTATACCCCCTCTTTCTGAATATCGTTCTTTACAAAGATATGTTTATTAAGGACGAATGAAAGCATTTTACTGCATTCTTTTATGTAAGTTATTTTTTCAAATGAATTATGTGAATTTAAAAAACCCGGAAATTCCGGATTTTTATTAGAATTCTACGCCTTCCATTGTCTTTTTTAAGACGGCCGCAGATTCGGAAAGCTTTGTACGTTCTTCTTCACTGAGGGAAATTGGCACCAATTCTTCAATACCATTTCTTCCAACGATTGCTGGAACGCTGAGAGATACATCACTGATACCATACTCACCATGTAATGCAGTTGATACAGGTAAAATAGACTTTTCATCACGTAGGATTGCACGACAGATTCTTACAACCGACATTGCAATTCCGTAGTAAGTAGCGTTCTTTCTTTCAATGATCTTATACGCTGCATTCTTAACATCTTCTGCGATATCTTCTTGTGCAACCTTCATGTCAAGATCACCACCCATACCTCTTAATGCGAAGAAGTCAGCGAGTGGAACACCTGAGATATTTGCCATAGACCATGTGCAGATTTCAGAGTCACCATGTTCACCGATAACATATGCGTGAACAGAACGTGAGTCAACATCCAAACGTGTTCCTAATAGATATCTTAGACGTGCAGAGTCTAATACTGTTCCTGAACCAAATACACGATTCTCTGGCATGCCAGAAGCCTTCTGTGCATAGTAAGTCAGGATATCAACTGGATTAGCCACAATCAATAAGATTCCTTCCGGACTTTGTGCTTTGATTTCAGCCATGATCCCAGCGTGAATCTGGATATTCTTCTTAATTAAGTCAAGACGTGTTTCACCTGGCTTTTGTGCAGCACCAGCTGTAACGATAATGATAGCCGCATCCTTAATATCGGAATAATCACCCGCATAGATATTCATTGGAGAACTGATAGAAGTACCATGACCAATATCCATAGCTTCTCCTTCAGCCTTAGCACGATTTACATCTAATAAAACCATTTCTGAAAATAGACCGCTTTGCATTAAGGCAAATGCGCTAGAAGATCCAACGAATCCACAACCTACAACCGCAACTTTACGAAAATTAATACTCATATTTAACATATCCTTTCTATTTTAAGATACGTCTTCATTATAGGCATTTCTTTTCAAAAATACACTAAATGTAATTCAAAAAAACATCTTACAATTTGTTTTTCTTGTAAGATGTTTCAAATATCAACTATTTTGTTGTTGTGTCTGTCAGTGTTGGATTAAAACTAGCATCTACATAATCCAATAATGCCGACTTAGCAATGTTACAGCAGTGGTCACCCATACGCTCTAATGTACCAAGAATATCACAGTAGATAGAAGCAGCGACAGAAGATTCACATTGATTCTTAGACATACGTGTGAAGTGTGCCTGACGTGCTACATACTCTGCCTTATCCATCTCTTCTTCTAACGCTATTAATTCTTCATAAATAATCTTATCTTTTGTACGATATACCGCAATTGCCTTTGCGTACATTTCCTTGAACTTATCATACATACTATTGATATCGCCCATCGCAAAGGAAGTTAATCCGCTACGATCCTCTTGGACCATCTTATAGAACTCAGATAAATTCATGGATAAGTCACCTAAACGTTCAAGGTTCTTGATGATTTCTAGATCTCTACGGATATCCGCTTGGTCAACAGCTGTTAAATTTGAATTTGCGGAAACTTGAACTAAGAATTCCGTAATCTTACGATCTAAAGAGTTAATCATAGACTCAGACTGCCTTAAGTTTTCAAAGTCCTCATCTGTACCAGGCTTATTCAAATAATCACGGGAATCAGAGACATCTTCTCCAACAACATCCGCCAACTTGAAAATCGCATCTCTAGCCGCCGAAATTGCAACTGCAGGAAGCTCAGTATTCGCTAGATGAGCATCCAACTCATCAATATTAATTTCAATCTTCTTAGGTTCTTCACCACGAACAATCAGACGAATTAATGAACAGAATTGACGAAGGAGCGGAAAGAATACAATTGTCGCTACTGTATTAAATACAATATGCGCTACTGCTATCTGCATCATTCCGCCAATGTTTAACTCTGCACAAAACCATTGAATGAAATTTGCATAAGGTACTAAGAACAACATACCAATTGTTGTACCAATAATATTGAATAAGATATGAATACCCGCTGTTCTCTTGGCAGCTGTAGATCCACCAATAGAAGCTAAGATACCAGTTACAGTTGTACCGATATTAGCACCAAATACGAATGGTAATACAGCACTGAATGTCAGTGCACCAGCTTCATACATCTTCTGAACGACACCGATTGTTGCAGCAGATGCCTGTACTGCACCAGTCATGATTGTACCAGCAAGCAAGGACAATAATGGGTTTGTAGACATCGCCTCGGCAAATGACATAAATGCAGGAACATCTTTGATTGCCGCAAGTTCATCACCCATCGAATTCAAGCCAAAGAAAATCAAACCAAAACCGAGGATGATATATCCAGTACTCTTGATTTTCTGTTTCTTGCCAAAGCAGATAATCATCGCACCAATAAATACGAAGTATAAAACAAAGTTATCAATATCCAAGGAAATTAATAATGATGTAACCGTTGTACCGATATTGGCACCCATGACGATACCAGCAGCCTGTTCCAAGTTCATAAGACCTGCACGAACTAAGCCAATCGTAATCGCGGTTGAAGCCGAGCTTGACTGCATAACGATTGTAATCGCAATACCAATCAATAAAGCACTGAATGGATTGGTTGTATATCTATCGATATAATCTCTCAACTTATCACCAGCGACAGCTTTTAAGCCATCACCCATGAAATTGATACCGATTAAGAATAGACCAAAGCCACCTAGAATAATATCCCATCTAATGGATGTAAGTTCCATCATTCCTCCTGTGGATCATCCGACCCTTTAAAATCTCCCCCATCAAAAGCGCACGGAAACAAATTCAATTTAAAATATTTTAGGCTAAAATTCAAGCATTTTTCAAATACAACTTTCCTACCCTGTACGCACTATTTTGACAATTTACAGCCCTGTGTATAATTTTTTATCTTCAACATATGATTGATAGAATTTAATACACGCCGTTTATCTGTACTCCATCGTGGTGCAATCAACTCATCCGCATTTCCATCTCCTGTTAAGCGATGGATTACAATATGTTCATCTAAATATGCAATACACTCTGTCACAAGTTCTACATACTCATCCATCTCTAGAACATGATACTGAGATGGATTAGATAAATACTGCACACCTAGTCTTGTATTCTTTAAATAATGTAATAACTGTAACTTCACACCATCAATTGAACATGCATTTAAATGTTGTATCGTTTCTAACAACATCTTCTGGTCTTCCCCTAGAAGACCAATAATGATGTGAACAATCACATCGATATTGATTGCCTTTAGATTCTTAACAGCTTCATCAAATACCTCTAGCGGATATCCACGATTCATCCATTTGGCAGTACTTTCATGAATCGTTTGTAGACCAAGTTCCACCCAAATAAACTTGTTTGGGTAGTTTGCTTTTAACTCTTTTAAAAGTGAGATGACATCTTCCCCTAAACAGTCAGGTCTAGTCGCGATGGAAATCCCCGCAAATAAATCATCTTGTAAGGCTGCGGTAAAGATTTCTCTTAATTTTGCGATAGGTGCGTAGGTATTTGTAAAGGATTGGAAATATGCAATATAGTCACCCTTTGGAATTTCTTGGTGATTATAAATCAGTTCTTCTCTGCTTAAACGCTTTCCTTCATAGTAAATCGTAAAATCTCCAGAACCGCCTTCTCCACAGAAGATACAACCTCCAACAGCGACCTTACCATCGCGATTTGGACAAGTCATCCCTGTTTCAAGTGCTACTTTATAAAGCTTACGTCCGAAGGTATCTTTGAGATATTGCGGAAACGAATAATACAGTTGTTTCATATCTCTATTTTATGATGAAATGCATAAGAAAAGAAGATACATTATTACATATCTTCTCTTATGAATCGAATCTTCATGCCACCTTTGACAAGTTTTAAGATAGACAAGTCCTTTGGTGATACATGACCAATAATATTTACGCGATTATCTGCTGGAAGTGGACTACGGACAATCTGTACTTCTCCTGCATAACGCAAGTAGGAATCATTATCCATTGTGATCGCACCAACTTCACGTGTCGTTGTATTGTTTGGCACAATGTGTTCATCTGCCTTCTTTAATAAGCGCGCTTCTTCCACACGGATAATCCATGATGGACTATCAATACGACAAGTTACTTCTTTATCATAGAAATATTCCGCATGTTTCAAAGTGACTGGAATATCAATCACTTCTGTATCACAATACGATTGAATGCGTTGAATCTCATACGCACTGATACCAGGATCTCCAACAAACACTTGATCTACATGATACTTTAACGTCAACTCCATAAACGCTGCGTATGGAGAAATATGACGATGATGCTCTAGGGTTGGTAAACCCTCAAAGATAGGTCCCCGCTTTAATACATCACCTGGAATAAAGGCAATCACATGGATACCCGCAGCCTGTAATGACTTTGTAATCCGCAAAAAGTACTCTTCGTCTAATCCCGTTTCACAACGGGGATAATAGTTATGCATGGCAAGGATTTCTTTTCCTTCACGCACTAAATCTTCCACTTCATCAACACGAATGGTGGATGCATTTAATACGATTGGCATCTCTTTCGCTAATGCCAACATTTCCGCATGGTCAAAACCATAATCCAAGCGCAATGCATATACATCTAGTAACTTTGCGATTTCTCGCACAGACGAAACTTGAAATAACTCTAATGATTTTGTGGATACATCCGCTACAATACGGAAACCCTCTTCATTTAACCAAGCACACATTGCATGCATGTCTTTTGTATATGTATCACTGAACTCTTCACTGATATGTAAAGATACAAATACAAGTGGATGATTTTTACCTACACCTTGTAAGTGCATCTTCTGTTTTTCAAATGTACTTAAAAACACAGAATATCCTAATGAATTTGCCATGTTATTTCTCCCTGATTGCTTCACGGACATGACCGCAAGCTTGTTGTAAACGAATCAACGCATCTTCGTAAGAACAGTTTGCTAGAATCATCGTGATAGCGACTTTACATGAACCTTTTGCTATATCTATCGTAGCACGTGCTACAGAACGTTCAACCCCTGTAGCTTCCATAACAATATTTTCTGCACGATTGCGTAGTTTCTCATTTGTCTGCATCACGTCAACCATAAGATTTTGATAAGCCTTTCCAAGACCTACCATCGTTGCAGTAGAAATCATATTAAGAATCATCTTCTCAGCAGTACCGGACTTCAAACGTGTAGAACCAGTTAATACCTCTGCCCCCACAGGAACATCCACTGCAATTTGGGCAACTTCGCCAATCTTGGAATGATATGTATTTGAGATTGCGGCAGTATGACAACCTAACTCTTGTGCATAAGAAAGTCCACCAAGCACATATGGAGTACGTCCACTTGCTGCTAAACCAATTACGATATCCCTTTCATTTAAGCCGATTTGAATTAAATCTTGTTTGCCAAGCTCTGCGGAATCTTCAGATCCTTCACGAGCTTTAATAAAAGCACCTTCACCACCCGCAATCAGACCAACAACCAAATCAGCAGATACACCAAATGTTGGTGGACATTCTGCCGCATCAAGCACCCCTAATCTTCCACTTGTTCCTGCACCCATATAGATAATTCTTCCACCTTGTTGGATAGCTCCAATACAATATTCAATGACCTTTGAAATATTAGGAAGATGTGGCTGAATCGCAGACGCAATTAACGCATCCTCACGGTTCATTTCTGTAATGATTTCGAGTGAACTCATCTGATCCAAATTGATCGTATTTTCATTACGGTGTTCTGTAGCGATTGTTTGAAGATTAATTGTCATATGCGTATGCCCCCTATAATATGCCTACTCTACGCATATTATAGGTAGAATGATAACAAAATTTCAACATTGGCACTTTTTTTCGAAATAATATTTCTGTTTTTGGGATAATATGCTATTGTTTCTATAGGAGAATACACCCATGAAAAATGCACTTATTCGATTACGTGAACATTACCATGAACTAGCTAGTGCTGAAAGAACCGTTGCGGAATATATCCTCAAAAACCCTGAAACCGCAAGCACACTTTCTGTACAGGAATTAGCACATAAAAGTTTTTCATCTCCATCAGCGGTTGTTAGAATGTGCCATCGCATAAACTTTGATGGGTACAAAGATTTCAAACGCAGTCTGACCATTGAATTAGCACTTCATGCAAAGACTGGCGAACAGATGTATAACGAAGAAATCAAAAGAACAGATAATATCGCAGATATCATTCGCAAGGTAACAGCCAAAAATACAAAGTCCTTAGATGAAACGGAAAAGTTAATGGACATTGAAACCTTGCACGAATGCGTAAAAATCATGAATGATGCAAGAAATGTTATTCTCATTGGAATGGGTGCTTCCTTAGTTGCTCTACGTGATTTATATCTAAAATTATTACGTATCTCAAAGCCATGTACCATTAATGAGGACTGGCATTCACAGCTTCTCAGTTGTAAAAACAGTACTGCTGAAGATGTAGCGATTGTATGTTCCTACTCTGGCAATACCACTGAAGTAATTACATGCATGAATGCACTCAAGGAAAACCTAACTCCTATTATCGCAATTACACGCTGTGTTGATACACCAGTTTCAAAATTAGCAGATTATAAACTATATACAACCGAGAACGAATCACTCTTGCGTACAGCCGCAATGTCATCTCGTATCTCACAATTAAATATCATCGATATTCTCTACACTGCACTTGGCACTATGAATTACGATGAAACAATTAAAGTACTACATCGTACCTACATCAAAAAACCAAAGAACTAAAAAAGACGGAGACCTGCCTTTTTAAGACTACGTAATAAAGCTTTAAATAGCGATAACCGACTTTATCCATGCGTAATGCAGTAAATCAATTTATGAGTAAGAAAGGATTTTGCGAAATCTTGGTATAGGGAGAAAATGCGACTAAGCAAATTTCCCCCGCAACTTATTATGCATGTAAAAAGAAATAGTTGAAAGCATTGGTAAGTTACCAAAGGATTTTATACGGAAAATACGTTTTAACTTAGTCATATAACACACCGCTTGGAAGAAATATGAATCAAAGGAAAAAACTTTAAAGTTATTTTAAATGTAAAACATATCAGAGTGTTAATTATTTTAAGTCTAGGATTACAATACATATTTTATATTTTCATAAGATTGAAATTCTCATTTATCCAAACCATTTGATTCAATTACTTTTTTATACCAATCAAATGAATCTTTTTTTTCACGTGAATAATCGCCTGTTCCATCATCAAATTTATTTACATAAATAAAACCATAGCGTTTAGCCATCTCACCAGTAGAAGCACTAACTAAATCAATACAGCCCCACGGTGTATAACCAATTAAATCAACACCATCAATAACTGCATTCTCCATGGCTTCTATATGGCTTCGTAAATAATCTATTCTATATGTGTCATGGATTTTTCCATCTTCACTTTTCACATCATAAGCTCCTAATCCATTTTCCACGACCATGATAGGAATTTGATAACGGCCATAAATTTCATTCAAGCTATATCGTAATCCGTTTGGATCAATTTGCCAGCCCCATTGTGAAGAATCTAAATATGGATTTTTTACACCACCTGCCAAATTACCATTTACACATTCAGCATTTTTATGAGTTGTAATGCAAGTAGACATATAATACGAACATGTGTAAAAATCAACAGTACCTTGTTTCAGTATCATCTTTTCATCATCACTAATATTTAATTTAATATTATTTTCTTCAAAAAAACGATTCATATATGTAGGATATTCTCCTCGAATTTGTACATCTGAACAAAACCAATTTAACACTTGATTATGCTTTTGGTTTTCTAAAATATCTAATGGATCGCAAGTTAATGGATATGACGTCAAATATACATTCATATCGCCCATTTTAAATTGAGGGTAGTGTTCATGGGCAAATGCCACAACTTTCGCAGATGCAACAAGTTGATTATGCAAAGCTGAAAAGCGTATTTGAGGACTACAATCTGCATCTATAACTGAACCATTATAATCTTTTACACATCCCAAAGATATAGCAGTGCCAAGTTTTGTTATACCACCGTTAATTTCATTAAATGTTAGCCAGTACTTCACCAAATTCTTATATCTTTCGAACACAGTATGACAATATCGCTCGAAAAGAGGAATTACCTCTTTGCTTGCCCATCCGTTATATTTTTCAACTAATCTATATGGCATCTCATAATGACTCAAAGTAATTAATGGTTCTATTCCATATTTTTTGCATTCATTAAAAACATCGTCATAAAACTTCAAACCTTTTTCATTAGGTACATCTTCCATACCCGTCGGAAAAATTCTAGTCCAATTAATAGAAGTCCTAAATACTTTGAATCCCATTTCGGCAAATAAAGCAATATCTTCCTTATAATGATGATAAAAATCAATTGCTTCATGACTTGGATATGCAAAATTATCATCTATTTTTACTGTAATCTCTTTAGGATGAGTCAACGTCCCATTTGTACACATATCAGGAACTGAGGCACCTTTTCCATCTATATCCCATGCTCCCTCTATCTGGTTAGCTGCACATGCACCACCCCATAAAAATCCCTCTTTAAATATCATATTTATAACCCCTGTCTTTTACTTTTTTCAATCATGCAAGCTTTTTCTCTTTGATTTTTAGAATTAATATCAAAATTGTACAGAGATAGAAATGAAAATAGACAGTCTAAAATAAAATGAAAAGCACTATATATTGCAAAAGTGTCAATTTTCGCTTCATATGAATTATTTTCTTCAATACCAACAATAATTACTTCCTTACATAAACGTGCAACTGTACTATTTGGTGTTGCAGTAATACCGACGGTGTAATATCCTTGTTTATTTAATAAATTTAAACTCTCAATCACATCTCTGTTTTCACCTGACTGTGAAATCACAAGGTTTACTGTATCATAAGTACTTGCCAAAGCATATCCGGGCAAAAAACAAGCTGCCTGTGTTAAATTTACAATTTTGCCAAAACGAAGCATCTTTTGCTGAAATTCCATAGCCAAAGTCGCAGAAGTTCCTACACTAAATATATTGATCATATCGGCATTATTCATTCTTCTTACAATCCGATTAAATTGACTATAATCAAAGCAAGAAATCGTCTTAGTTATTGTTTCTCGGTTTAATCTTTCCAATTGTTTTGCAATCTGCTCATATGAATCTTCCTTAGTAAATGGATAATTAACATTTACGACACCATTTTTTTCATACGCTTCATACTCTAAATTAAATAATATTTGAAATTTTTTATAGCCATCCAATCCTAACCTGTGACAAAATCTAGTAATAGTGGCAGACGACGAGTATGTAGCTCGAGCAAGAGATGAGATTGACATATTTTTTACGTCATATCCATTTTTCAACAAATAATTAGCTACATTTTTTTCTACTTCAGTAAACATTTCCTGTCTTATTAATTTCTCTATAATCATGAACAGTCCCCTCCCTAGCATTAATATAATAAATACATCATAATATCTTTCATATTATATCAAAGATAAAAAACTAATATTAGGAGGGGACTTAAGCTAACTTACAACCGTTTTAATCAAATTGTTTAACTTTTCCACTCTTTAACAGAAATGCAGTCGCTCCAAAACCAATTAAGATTGATACCACGATTCCAAAACAATACATTGGGAAATTTATACATCCTAGCCATCCACTGAATGCTAGAATACCAGAGAATGAGAAATTTGTAGCTGCTACCCCTCCAATACCTAAAACCAAACCGCCCACAGCTCCTGACATTACCATGACGCCAATGAGCCATTTATTTCTTAAAATGATGCCATATAGTCCTGGTTCAGTTATTCCACACAAAGCATTAGTAAATGCTGCTGAACCAGCGGTTGCTTTATCACTGGTATTTTTAGCAAATAATGCAACAGCCAAACAAATGCCTAAAGCTGCATAATTACCCATACCACCAGCTGCCAATGCAGGTTCAAATCCTTGTTCAGCCATAACAGCTAATAAGATAGGAGTAATTGCCCAATGCATTCCCAAAAGAATAATTAACGAGAAGAAAGCACCAAACACAATACCCACTAATATTTTATTTGTACAAATCATGTTATAAACAACTTTAATAGCATTTGCAATCATTCCGCCAGCAGGTCCAAATACTAAGATTGTTAAAGGAACAAATACTACCAAGCATAATAAAGGCACTAAAATAAATTGTGTGATTTCAGGAAGATACTTTTTTAACACTCTTTCAAAATAACTCATAAAGAACAGTGCTAATAAAATCGGAATAAATGATCCAGCAAAATTATAAGCCACAAAATTTATACCAAATAACGAAGCTCCTTCACCTGTCACCAATAAATTTGCTACCCCAGGATACATAATAGCAGCACCCAAAGTCACAGCAACATACTGATTACATTTGAAATGCTTTGCTGCTGTAAAAGCTAATAAAATCGGGAAAAAATAAATCAATGCATAAAAGATTGCATAAAACACTTGATAGGTAAGTCCAGTAGTATCAACAATGCCAAGATTTGCTAATACTCCTATAATACCTGATGCAATACCTCCAGTTGCTAGGATAGGTATGTATGGTGCATATACATCCGACATTAATCTAGAGAATCTATCTAACAATCCTATTTTTTTCTCTGATACAATATCATCTCCTGGTACTTCTTTTGAAACTTTTAAACCTTTTTCTCTTAATTCTGGGGTATCCATTAATTGAGCGTATACATCTCCGACATTAGTTCCAATCAAAACCTGATATAACCCAGAGCCAATCATAGTGCCAAGGACACCATTAACATTTTTCAATGCATTTTCATCAAACTTATTACTATCTTTTAATGTAAATCTTAATCTAGTGGCACAATGGACACAATTTTCAATATTGTCTACGCCACCAACTCCTTTAATTATTCCTTGAACCAAAGTTGAATACTCTTTCATTTTTCTATCTCTCCTTTATCATTCTAACTTTCTAAACATTCAAAGCATTTACAAAACCTTCAAAATTTGCATTCATGATACTTGACGGCTTTATGCAATCTCCTATAGCAACTGTATCCGCACATATACCATAAAATTGCTCCACCAAGTCAATTTGCGGTATAAGACCTGTTGATAAAATCAAATTATCATATTGTAGAGTTTGTTCTAGTCCCTTCTTATCTTTATACCAAATTTGTTCATTATCTATTTTGTTACAACTGCTATTTAACAAAACATGTATATTTTCATGTAGCAAAAATTTTTGCCGCAACGCCTCGCGATACAATGAATTTGCATTTGCCGCAAGCAAATCCGTCACTTCAATAATCACAACATTTTTCCCTTCTTCAGCTAATTCTAAGGCAATCTCGCATCCAATACTTCCTCCCCCAAGAATCACCACATTATGCCCTAACTTTTTCGCATTCATAATTGCATCTGTTGCTAATATAACTTTTTCATTTTCAATTCCTTCAATTGGAAGAATTCTTTCTTTAGCACCTATCGCAATCATTATTGAATCAGGATTTAATTGTTTTATCATCTTAGGATTTGCATCAGTATTTAATAGTACTTTAATTTGTCGTTTTTCAACTTGTACCCGATAATACTCCAATAATCTTTGCACTTCTTCTTTGTGATGCTCATTTGCAATAATTTTCAACATACCACCTAAACAGTCTTTTTTTTCAATCAAGGTTACATCGTGTCCTCGATCTGAAGCTGTTATAGCAGCTTTCAATCCAGCTGGTCCTGCTCCAATAATAACAACTCGTTTCCTTGGGTTTGCTTTTCCTATATCCATTTCTGATGGGATAAAACTCTCGTTATGATACCTAGGATTAACGGAACATCCTACATTCCAATGGTCAGTAGCAATATGATAACAATTTAAACAACGCAAACAAGGCACAATATCCTCAGGTCGTCCTTGCATAGCTTTTTTAGGCCAGTACGGATCGGCCAATAACGGACGGCCAAATGCAACCATATCAACATAACCCTTGCCAATAATTTCTTCAGCCATTCTCGGTGTCAAAATTGCACCAACCATTGAAACTGGAATATCTAATTCTTCTTTAATTCTTTTTGCATATTTTAAATTTGGCATCGCTTCTTCTAAATTTGTAGTTATACAATGAACATTTGCTTCAAAAATTTTATCAATTCCCGAAGAAACTTGAACAGTATCAACATATTTTTGAGCAGATTTCAAAAAATATAAAACATCCTCAAATTCAATTGAATCCTCAATCCATTCATAAGCACTAATTCTCATATCAATAGGATAATTATTTCCAACAGCTTTTCGTACAATTTCTAAAATTCGTAATGGGAAACGGCATCTATTTTCAATACTTCCTCCATATTCATCAATACGATGATTATAGTGTGGTGATAAAAACTGTGCAGGTAACCAACCGTGACCAAAATGTAAGAAAATACTATCAAACCCACATTTTTTTGCACCTTGTACTGTTTGTGCAAACCAGCCTAAAGTTTCATCCATCATTTGCTCATCCATCTCTTTAACTACTACTCCATCTGGACGAATAAATCCACTTGGCCCTATAGCATAATCTTTTACACGAGCATCCTGACCACCGTGGAAAATTTCGATAGATGCTTTGGCTCCACCTCTATGAATTTTCAAAACACGCTCTCGAGTTTTTTCTCGTTCATACTTTGAAAATAGATATGGCTCATCTGCACTAGAAAAGCTTGATTTACCCGGCTCTACAATTGCATGTCCTGCGATAACTAAAGCAGCACCACCCTTTGCTTTTTCCTCAAAATCATCTCCAGTTGGTGTAGCTATAATTCGGTTTTTTAAAATCATCCCATTAATATTAATTGGCTGAAATAAATACTCAAACATATTAATATCTCCTTCATATGTATTTTGCCAGTTCATCGTACTGTGCACTAAGTTTGTTTACAAGAAGCACAGTACATTCAGAAAATCTTTTTCATTAGATCTGAATTAAATTTGAATTTCATGAATCTTTTTTTCAAAAGTCATAGTTTACATATACAAATCAATTAAATTTATGCAATTATAATAAAATGTGATTATTTTAATTATCTTATTGTCTTCACTTTTATATCATTACGTAATATAAATAATTCAACTCTATCTATAATAAAAAATTATGTTTCATCACTATTTATAATAATTATAGACAGCTTAAATAATTTTGTTTTCTTCCAAGAATATTGATATTACATCTTTCTATTTACGCACTATTTTCTGCAGAATTTATCATCTCCAGATAGTGTATACCAACACAAATTATGTCAGCATAATGTTATCGCTACCTTAAAAAGAAATAGATGACTACATCAGGTGCTATTATTAGCATCTAATATAGTCATCCAATTTTACTATCAATAACTACATTATAAATTTTGGATAAGAAATAAAACTACTACCTAATTTCACTTAGCAATTTAATATTACAACAGTTCTTTCATCTTCATATTAGTCTTCCAAAGTACTTGTTTAATTTAGTAAATTCTTTAAAAACATTTAATACTGTTGTAGTAAACCTTTTAGTGTACTTGCGAATTTCTCACGATCAACGCCAAGCATTACCATGGTTTCACGTGTCTTAAACTTTGTATCACTCCATATGTCTGTAACCGTCTTACCAAAGCATAAACGACTCTGTGTTTCCACATAGACACCTGCCTTTTGTCCTGTAAAGATTTCAGGATACTGCAAGTAAATTAATGGACATGCATCATGGATACATAAGATTTCACGCTTGTAGTTCTTAATATAGAAATTGAGATTGGATTGTACAACATCCGCAAAGAACTTACTAATCTTTGTATTAAAATCACGAATGTCTTGAATATCTTTATCATTTAGATAAGCATCAACTGTAACATCTAAGCCGAACATTACTACTGGAATGCCACTTTGCATAACCGTCTCCGCAGAGTGAGGATCAGCATAGATGTTAAACTCAGCTGCCGTTGTGGCATTACCACCTACAGCTGCACCACCCATGATAAGGATTCTTTTGACCATGCCCTTCAAATCAGGATGAGAGATAATTGCGTTTGCAATATTTGTAAGTGGTCCTACCGCAACAATCTGCAATTTACCACCTTCCTTTTTCGCAGCCTCATAAATCGCATCCCATGCATGCATTGTTTCCTTTTCGGCTGGAGATTCTGGAATCACAACACCACCAAGTCCATCTTTACCATGAACTTCAGAAGCATCATCTAGTTCTACACACATTGGCTTAATTGCACCTGGGTATACTTTGATATCTTCTCTACCTGCATACGCAAGTACATTACGGCAGTTTTTAAATGTCTTGGCATGTTCTACATTACCAGCAACTGAGGAGATACCACGAATCGCAAGTTTATCTAACTTGAGTGCACAAAGGAGTGCAACCGCATCATCGACACCAGTATCGGTATCAATCCAAATTGGGATTAAATCTGTCATGCGATTTCCACCTTTCTACCCTCGTATGCCTTGCATACTTCTACTAGTAAATCAACAAATTTTTCACGGTTAACCCCAAACACTGCTGTAACGTTATTTAGATTACCACTTGATCGGTGCCAGTCTGCTACAGTCGCTCCACGTGTATAGTTACCTTCAATGTCGATTTCAACATACATCTCTTGTGTTGTAAAAATTTCAGGCTTCATTAACACTGCAACGGCACATGGATCATGTAATGGAGAACCATTCCAGCCAAGTTCTGCGTGATGCTTAAAGAAGAAATCTAACCAATCCGCAACGATACCAGATATCTGGTTACCAATTTCACGAATTCTCTTTTCATCCTCTGGATAAACGATAGCCTTCTCCGTTACATCAAGGCCACACATTGTAAGCGGGATTCCAGATGTAAATACGATTTGCGCAGCCTCTGGATCTTCAAAGATGTTGAACTCAGCTGCTGGAGTCCAGTTACCGTTTCTAAGACCTCCACCCATGATGGAAATTCTTCCAATCTTGGATTTCAATTCTGGATGTGTTAGTAATAGCGCCGCAACGTTTGTTTGTGGACCAGTAGCGATAATCGTTACCGGTTTCTCACTTTCTCTTAATACTTTTGCCATCAAATCTACAGAGGATAATTCTGATAACTGCATGCATGGTTCAGGTATTGCAGGACCATCCAAGCCAGATTCACCATGAAAGTTTCCAGCTGTAATTAATGGCGATAATAATGGTAGCTCTCTACCCTTCGCAATTGGCGCATCAATACCTAATAATGTACAGATACGCATTGCATTATAAGTCGTTTTGGCTAGTGTCTGGTTCCCTGCCACACTTGTGACTGCTTTGATATCAAAGGCAGGATTTGCTTTGGCAAATACCCAAGCAATCGCATCATCGTGACCAGGATCACCATCTAAGATAACTGGTATTTTCTTGATTTCACTCATGCACTCACCTTTTCAGCATTTTCACGGCGTGCACGCTTTGCGCGACTTGCCGCAATAAGAGCGAACACAACCAAACCGATAATCGTTACCAAATATGGAATTGGTGAAACGAGGTTGGAATCTACACCTGTCGCAGATAGCTTGATACCAAATGCCTGTGCAAATCCGAAGATGAGTGCCGCTAGCATACAGCCTAGAGGTTCACCAGCACCCATTGCCTGTGCTGCTAAAGCAATAAATCCACGTCCAGCAACCATGTCAAGGGACCAACCCATTGCATAGTACATTGACATAAACGCACCACCCATACCACAGAGGATACCAGCGATAACCATTGTAATGTACTTCACCCTAATAACACTTACACCAACAGAAGAAGCCGCATGCGAGTTTTCACCAACAGAGCGGATATTTAATCCTAATGGTGTATGGTATAACAATACCCATGTCAAAAATACACAGATAAATGCGAAGTATGTTAATAAGCTATGTCCTGATAATACTTGTCCAATCACAGGAATCTTATCAATGAATGGAATTGTAATACTTGGAATCTGCAACTTCTGTGTAATCAAAGAGGTTGTGGAAGTTAGCTGTGATCCCTGTGTAATACCTGTAATTACCTTAACTAAGAAGATAGTTCCGCCAGATCCAATCATATTGACCGCAGTACCCGTTAAGATAATATTTGTCTTTAGATTGAATGCGAAGAAGCCCATGAGTAAGCTAACGATAATACCTACAGCAACCGCCACAAGCAAACCTACAAACCAATTTCCAGAATAGTAAGCAAATAAGGAACCAAACAATGCGGAAATCATCATTGTGCCTTCAAGGCCAATGTTAGATACACCCGCCTTTTCGCAGATAACAGCTGCCATTGTCGCAAATAAGATTGGAGCTGTGATACGGAAAATCGCAAAGAAAAATTCTGGCGTCATAATAAGTGAAAACATCTTACTTCACGCTCCCTTCTACTGTTGCTCCGACTTGTTTTTCGCGTAGCTCCTCTTCAGCACTCTTAACTACAAGCTTCTGACGATACTTAGATAAGAATTGATCAGCCGCGAAGAATAAGAAGATGATTGCCTGAATAATATCAATCAACTGTGCAGGAACTGCAGCGTAGGTTGACATTAAAGTACATCCCTTTTCAAGATAAGCCATAAAGAACGCAGCGAGCGGAACAAACGCTGGATTATTACCTGCTAGAATCGCTACAGTAATACCCGTCCAACCATAACCCGGTTGGGCTAACCAGTCGAAGTATTGGTTTCTTCCTAGCATCTCAATGCCACCACCCATACCTGCTAATAATCCGCCGATTACCTGCGAAAGGATAATGATCATTACAACATTCATACCAGAATACATAGAGAACTTCTGGTTGATACCAATCATACGGATTGCATATCCCCAACGTGTACGATACATAAATAGCGCAATGATAATTGTCATTACAATTGCGATAACAAAGCCAATGGATAGTTTAGAACCATTTTCAATTAACTGTGGTAAAGCAGCGTTAGCTTGGAAGTTACTAGTCTGAACTGTACCCTTTGTCTTATCAGCGATAAATGCATTCATCATAAACTTGATAACATACATGATGACATAGTTTAACATTAAAGAGTTTACCATTTCACTGACGTTTAGCTTCGCCTTTAATACCGCAGGAATTAGCATCATCAATCCAGTCACAAGCGCACCTGCAAGAATGGCAACAACCGGTAGTAATGCACCAGGTAATGGAACATAAACTGCAACTAAAGAAGTCACAAACGCACCAAGTAAGATACCACCTTCAGAACCAAGGTTAAATTGGTTTGCAGAGAACATAACGCATGTCGCTAAACCTGTAAAGATAATAGGAATCATGCTTGCAAGGATATCTGTAAGACCCTTTACACTAAATGTTCCATTTGCACGGAATAATGGTTGAATCAACATTGATTTCAAGGAGTTGAGTGTCGCAAGTAATCTTGCGCCAAGATTATCTCCCTTTGAACTAATAAAGATTAGAATTGCCGCAACTAATAGCGCAATACCAATAGCCATTGCGCCACGCACAATACTAAATATCAAACTTCTTTTCTTATTCATGACAAACCCTCGCAATCTCTTCTGCAGTTTGTTTCTTAATACCCAACATGTATTGACCCATGATTTCGTCATTTAACTGACTCGTATCTTCGAAGTACGCAACAATCTGACCACCATACATCACAATTAAGCTATCAGATAATTCCATAACTTCATTTAAATCTGCAGATACTAGTAACACACCAATTCCAGAACGTGATAGTTCCACCAACTTCTTACGGATGAATTCCGTAGCACCAACATCGATACCACGCGTTGGCTGGTCAGCGATAATCAAGTCTGGCTGATTGGAGAATTCACGTGCAACAACGACCTTCTGAATGTTGCCACCGGATAACATCCCAACCTTTTGGTCACGGCTCTTGCACAATACTTTATATTCTTTAATGAGGGCATCTGTCTCTTCATGCATGTTCTTCATGTTAAACATCAAACCCTTGTTCATCTTCTTAGAATCTGCACGGTCAGAGATAATATTTTCTTCAATTGATGCATTTGCGGCAATACCGAATAACATACGATCTTCTGGTACTAATGAAATATGCTTCTCACGTAACTGACGTTGGTTTAGACCAATGATATTATCGCCCTTCATAGTGATTGTTCCTTCATTTGGTTTATTTAAACCAAACAGCATATCAACAAGTTCCTTTTGACCATTACCTTCAACACCCGCAATACCGAGGATTTCTCCTTTACGAACAGATAGAGATACACCATTGAGCATCTTCTTGCCCCAGTCATTCACATAATGTAAGTCTCTGACTCTTAAGATTTCATCAGTTGGCTTTGCAACATCCTTTTGAACCTGTAAGACAACATCACGTCCTACCATCAAGCGAGAAATCTTTTCAGGTGTAACATCCTTTGTCTCATAGACACCCATAAACTTACCACCACGTAAAATACTTAAGCGATCCGTAATCTCCATGATTTCGTTTAGCTTATGAGAAATAAAGATGAGTGTATAACCCTGTTCTTTTAGATGCTTTAATTCCTTAAAAAGTTCTGTTGTCTCTTGGGTAGTTAAAACAGCAGTAGGTTCATCTAAAATTAAAATCTTAGCACCTCGTACTAATGCCTTTAAGATTTCTACCTTCTGCTTCATTCCAACTGGAATATCGACAACGCGTGCATTTGGGTCAACTGCCAAGTTAAACTTCTTGGAGTATTCCTCAGTAATTTTGATTGCCTTTTGACGATCAATGAAAATACCATTCTTCTTTGGAGTCATACCCAATACAATGTTTTCAGCGACGGTTAAACTTGGCACCAACATAAAGTGTTGGTGAACCATTCCGATACCCTTCGAAATCGCAACATTTGGTGATGATAAATGTACCTTTTCGCCATTGACGTAAATTTCACCTTCTGTAGGTTGTTCCAAACCGAACAACATCTTCATCAATGTTGATTTACCAGCACCATTTTCTCCCATCAGCGCATGAATTTCGCCCTTGCGTACATTCAAGTCAACATCTTGGTTTGCCACGACACCGTTAGGATAAATCTTGCGGATGCCTTTCATTTGAATGACATATTCTTCGTTCATATCTCTTACCTCATTCCATTTTATACAGGTGATCTCTTTTCAAAAGAAAATCCAGTTCCAACCACCATCCCAAGTTATTTTCAAAACTATTGAAAACTACACTTTTCGGCAGCTGAAACTGGATTCATAAATCACCAAAGATACTAATAAAATATATTGTTTTTTCGTGGTTGAATGAAACTTTTAAATTTCTACGTAAAACAATTTATGAATCTTTTGTAACGCTACAATTAAGGACGAACCTTTTCACGTAATGTTTCTAAATCTTTAGATGTATTTCCTAATGCTGTAGGAACTTCAACCTTACCGTCTAAGATAGCCTGAATCGCTTCGTTAACTTTGTCCTTAGTTGCTTGGGAAGCATACTTGTCAAAGTTCTTGTCTGTTACAACACCAACGCCATTTTCCTTCAAGCCTAAAGTAACTTCTGTTCCCCAGTGTTCTCTACCTGCATCCCATTCATCAAATACCCAAATGAGAGAATTACCAACATTCTTTAAACCAGATGTTAATGTAATCGCTGCTAAGTCAGGAGAGAAAGTAGCTTCCTGGTCTGAGTCAACACCGATGAACCATGCAGTATTCTTTTCAAGAGCTGCTTCAGCTGCACCATTACCAGCATTACCAGCAACACCCCAGATAATATCAGCCTTGTTATCGCTAATCATAGATAATCCATATTCCTTGGCAATCGCTGTATCTACATAGTCATTTGTGTAACGTGTATCAATCTTGATTTCTGGATCAACGTTCTGTGCACCTGTGATGTAACCATATAAGAAGTCGTTGATAACTGGGCTATCAATACCACCAACGAAACCGATTACCTTTTCAGGATTAATACGTTCAACAGATGTATCTGTTGTCATGCTTGCAGCTAATGTACCAATGATATAACCTAACTCATTCTGCTTGTATGTTAAGTTGAGGACATTCTTATTTTCGCCAGCATAAGTATTGTCATCAAAGATTGCATACTTCTGATCTGGATACTTTGTAGCAACTTCCTTTAAGAAGTCAGGCATCTGATATGTTCCACAGATAATCAAGTCATATTCTCCTAAATCAGATACTTCATACAATGTCTGTAGCCATCTTGGCTTATCAGCGTCTGTACCACCCATTTCAATTGTCTTTAGTGTGATACGGCCATCTTTTTCAAGAGTCTGTAAACCAGCTGCTGCTGAGTCAAAGAATGACTTGTCACCTAAGTTACCGTTAACTAGGTATGCTACGTTGTAAGTCTTTCCGTGTGTTTCCGCTGTGTTTGAGCCCTGCTTTTCAGATCCCTTAGACCCACAACCAACAAGCGGTGTTAGCAACAATGCAACCATTGCTGCCTTTAGTAGATTTTTCATGTATTTTCCTCCCAAAATCTTTTCAAATCGCTAGCCATCTCTTAAAATGAAATGGTGAAAGCGATTTCATGTACACTCATTTTATTATTGGGTTTTAAATAAGTCAACAAGCACATATCATAAGTACATATCATCGGAAAGGATAAAAAATTATGTTGAATCGAATACCTAAAATTAATCTTCACTTACATCTAGACGGCTCATTCCGCATGGATACAATATGGAAACTCGCACATGATCAAAATGTGCAAATGCCTGCCGAAACAATTGAAGACTATGAAGCGTTTATTCGTAAATGTGCAAATGCCAAAGATGTAAATGAATATCTTAAGATGTTTGATACCCCTCTTAAATGCATGCAAGATAAAGCATCCATTACACGTATTACTGAAGAGTTGATTGAAGATTTAGCTCATCAAGGCTATATCTATGCAGAGATTCGTTTCGCACCACAGCTCCACACACAAAAAGGTCTGACACAAGCCGACGCAACAGAAGCTGTTTTAGAAGGCAGAAACAATGCTCTCAAAAAATATCCAAAGCTTCGCATCGGTATCCTTACATGCATGATGTGCATTGGCATCGATACACTAAATCAAAAAGAAAACATGGAAACTGTAGAAGTATGCAAGCAATACCTCGGTAAAGGTGTTGTAGGAATTGACCTTGCAGGTGCGGAAGGATTCGTTCCTCTATCTAACTTTGGTACATTATTCGCAAAAGCTAAAGAATATGGTCTACCTATGACTTGTCATGCAGGTGATAGCCAAGGGCCAGATACTGTCAAGGACGCACTGGACTTTGGTGTAACACGTATCGGTCATGGCCATCATGTATACTTTGACCAAGAACTTGTAGAACGCGCAAAGGAAAACGAAGTACTCTTTGAAATCTGCCCAACATCCAATGTGCAGTGTCAAACCGTACCATCGTACGCAAAGCATCCAATGAAGCCTCTATATGATCAAGGTGTACTCGTTTCCGTAAACACGGATAACGACACCTTTGCGGGTGTACATATTACAGATGAATATGCCCACTGCATCAACGATATGGGATTTACGGTAGATGACATCTTCCAAATGAATATCAATGCCGCAAATGCCGCATTTGTCACAGAAGAAGAAAGAAAAGAACTACTTCATATTTTAGAAACAGCTAGAAAGGAATACACAACATGCTAGAAGCACATATCCAATTAGACCAAAGTGCAAACGCAAAGTATGCAATCATGCCTGGAGATCCAGCTCGCATTGATCGCATCATCCCATTCCTTGAAGATGTCAAAGAACTCGCATATAACCGTGAATTCAGAAGTGTCTCCGGTTACTACAAGGGCGTAAAAGTCATTGCCATCTCTACTGGTATCGGTGGCTCTTCTGCTTCCATCGCCATCGAAGAGTTAAAGCACATTGGCGTAGACACAATGATTCGTATCGGCTCCTGCGGTGCCCTGCAGAAAAACATCCAGCTTGGTGATTTAATCTTCGCCATAGGCGCAGTACGTGATGAAGGTACATCTAAGGCATACGCAGATATTCGTTACCCAGCAGTTGCGGATATAGAATTCCTACTCAAATGTATTGAAACCGCAAAAGAAAATCACTGGAACTATCACACAGGTATCGTTCATAGTCACGAAAGCTTCTACATCGATACAAACGCAGAAGAAGAAAAGAAATGGTCAGCCATGGGTGTTCTTGGCGCCGACATGGAAACAGCAGCCTTATTTACAGTAGGTCGTTTACGTAACATCCGCACAATGTCCATTCTCAATAACGTAGTCCTCTATGGTCAAGATACCGCTGATGCAATTGGCGATTACGCCGATCAAGCAGCCAAGACAATGGAAGGTGAACGTAGAGAAATCCTTACAGCACTGGAAGCTATCTATAAGTTAGAAAAAAATGTCTGAGATTAATTTCAGACATTTTTCATACTCTCTAATACTTGCTCTAATGTAGGAATACTCTTAGCAGCACCCTCTTTGGTAACGGTAATACTACTTGCCTTTGCGGCAATACTTAATGCATTACTTACCGTTTCACCACGCAAGATACTTGCAAGATAGAAACCAGTAAACGTATCACCAGCAGCAGTCGTATCCACAGCATTTACACGATACGCTTCTTGATGAATCACCGTCTCACCAGAAATATAGTAGGAACCTTGACTGCCCACTGTCAAAATAATTTCTTTGTTTGGGTAAGCCTTTTGCAAACCTACAATAACATCTTCTACCTGATCAGAAGAAACATTCGCCAACCCCTTGCCCTCAACTTCATTAACCACAAAGATATCTACTAACTCTAAAGGATAACTAAAAATCTTTTCATCCATTGGTGCAGTATTGAAGGCAATACGCAAACCCTTCTCATGCGCCTTTGTGATTAAGTATGTTAAAGACGATATTTCATTTTGAATCAGTAATAGATCTCCCTTTTCAAAATGTGTTAATACTTCGTCAATTTGTGCTTCATCAATCAACTGATTCGAACCACCATAAAGAATAATGCAGTTTTCACTATGACTTACCTGAATAATCGCATGTCCAGTCGCAGCTTCTTCATCCTTCTTCAGGTAATCTACCTTAACACCATATTCCTGTAAGTAATCAATAAATGGTTGACCATCAAAACCAACACGTCCAGCATGATATACATCTAAACCTGATTTTGCTAATGCGATGGATTGGTTTAAACCCTTTCCCCCAAAGCCTCTGCTATAGGACAAGGAAGATGTCGTCTCCTTAGGCATGACAAAATGATCCATCTGATACACATGATCAAAATTCAATGATCCAAAACTTAAAACTTTCATATGTAACCTCTCTTCTCGTAAATCTTGTAAATTTAATATGACATACTTCTACGATTTATCCAAATAAAATCTCCAGCAAATATCTCTATCTGTATAAATTTTCTCAAAACTAGATAATATTTCTGTTCATTTTGTGCTGAATCGTATAAATTATTAGTATGAATATGCAAAACAAACACTACAAAGCGGTCATGGATGAAGTAGAACGCTTAGAAAAAACAGGCAGATATAGTTTGGTAAAGAACTTTATTCAGCACGGAAAGACAACTGTATATGCACATTGTATTGACGTCGCACTTACAGCTTGTGAATTAGCAGAAACTTACAATTTTGATGTAGACTACTCCGCGATGATTACAGGTGCTTTGTTGCATGACTATTTCTTGTATGATTGGCATATTCCACAAAAACACTTCGGATTACATGGATTTACACATCCTTATACTGCAGCCAATAACGCTAAGGAAGATTATCATATTGGACCAATTGAGGAAGATATTATTGTGCATCACATGTTTCCACTAACAATGTACCCACCACAATCCAAAGAAGCTTGGGTTGTATGTTGGGCTGATAAGCTATGTGCAGCACGCGAAACAGTCACAAATCATCTCGTATTCTTGAAAAAAGCCTTTCAGCGCTAGGCTTTGCAAAAATTCATCAAAAAAGCAAAAAACATCTTGCAATGGAAAAATGACCATGGTAATATAGTAAAGCGCTGAACGGTTAGTCAGTATGCACTTGGCAATAGTTGAGGAAATACTCAAGAGGCCGAAGAGGTGCCCCTGCTAAGGGCATAGGTCGGGAAACCGGCGCGAGGGTTCAAATCCCTCTTTCCTCGCCATACATTGGTCCCGTGGAGTAGTGGTTTATCTCGTCTCCCTGTCACGGAGAAGATCGCGAGTTCGAATCTCGTCGGGACCGCCATTATTGCGAGTGTAGTTCAATGGTAGAACGCCACCTTGCCAAGGTGGACACGGCGGTTCAATTCCGCTCACTCGCTCCATTACGTAAAAACCCGCTATTTGGCGGGTTCAGAGTGTTGACAAAGTGACATTTTAAACGATGTCACTTTTTATTTTGTCTGTAAACTTCAATAATATTGACTTTCCAATAAGACAAAGTACTGATTTTGAGGTATTAAGCTTAAAAATGGATTTGCTTCCCATTTCCATCGTGCCATTCTTTCTAGATTATGGCATGCAAAAATCATCGACGTTCTATGTCGATTTTTCTTTAACCCTCTTTCTCGTGTGAATCTCAAGCAATGATTCTCCTTATCCTCCGCAAATACTCTCTCGATTGTCTGTTTGCGTAATGGATATATTTCCTTCCATAATGGGGTATACCTTATCTCTTCTGCTGCTTCAAGATAGGGTGCCCATACATGTCTGGTTATCACTTTTGTATTATTCTTGCTTTTGGTGCATTTATCTTTCAACGGACAGCTGGCACATATTAATGGATTACTCTTGTATTGCCTGTACCCTTGTCGGTTCACTGTTGTATATGTCAATGTTTGATTGTTTGGACATATATACCAGTCATAGTGTTCATCATACACATATTCTCTTTTTGGGAAAAAGCCTTTCTTCGTCTGAGGTCTTTTATATGGAAGTATTGGCTGCTGATGATTATCTATTATCTCTTTGGCAATGGCTGGTGTTTTATATCCTGCATCTAAACATACATTTTTAATTTGATCTCCAAATTTTTCCTGAAGATGTCTGTATGCACCAAAGAATGAAACACTGTCATGTATATTTCCAGGGACTGTATCAAAGCTCAATACGAATCCATGTTTATCACAGAATGTCTGCTGTTCATACGCAAAACATTCTTCATGTTCTCCTTTATGATAATTCCCGGATTCAGGATCAGTAGTACTTTGCTTTACTCTTTTTGTTTTTACTATCTCTATTTCTTCTCCTGTTTCAGAATCAAAATCCAGTTCTGTTCTGTTTAATGAGTGAAATTCTTTTTTACCATCTAATGCTCTTTCTTGGTTTATTTCCTCAAGCAGGGAATATTCAAAACATTTTTTTGTGATTTCTATTTCTGCATCTGTATGTTTTCTTTTATTTGCATTGGCTTTAACGTGTGTTCCGTCTCCAAACACTGTTTCGAGATCAACAAATCCTGCATCCATAGCTTCCTTAAGTATTCTATTGAATATTTGTTCAAATATATCAGAGTCTCCATATCTACGTATATAGTTCTGGCTCCAGGTAGAATAATTTGGAATACTCTCAAATATTTCATATCCTATAAACCATCTGTATGCCAGATTTACTTCTATTTCCTTACAGGTTTTTCTCATACTGTTGATGCCAAAACAGAAGTTAATGAATATCATCTTAAATAAAACCACCGGATCAATGGATGGTCTTCCTTCAGAACTATACAGATCCTTTACCAGAGGATATATAAAGTTCCAGTCAACAGCTTCTTCAAGCTTTCTGACCATGTGATCTGGTGGTACTAAGTTATCAATAGTATCAAATATTATACTGTCGTGTTTTATATTATTCCTGCATGTCATTGTCATGATAATCACTCTCCAATTCCCGTTATTATTATACCATGATTACTTTTGCAAAATAAAAAGCAGAAGAATTACCGATTTTGGGAATTGGAGATCTTCTGCTTCTTTATTATACTTTATTTTTTGCTTTTTTTCCTTATTTGTTTGTCAACAGGCTGATGAGAACCTAGCGATAGGTTCTCATTTTTCATAGTTTGTTCATTTGTATTCAAGGTGTAGATGGGTTAACATAATTCTATGATAAGAAAAATAACAAAGATATTGATGGTATCCATACTATTCCTAATTACACTAGCTGGATGTCATAAAGGCTCCAGTGATAAGAATCTTATTGGGCAGTATTCATTGGTTGAAATTGAAAAGGATGGACAAGCGATTCTAGCTGATGAAATAAAAGTTGGTGATGTGACAGGTTTTATCATCTTTAACGAAGATGGTACAGGTACATTTATGATGTTAAATGATAGATTACCCTTTACTTGGAAAGATGGAAAGATTACCGGTGGTGATCAAACAATCAGTTATGAACTTGATGGTGATAAGTTAACACTCATAATATCAGCGACTGAAAAGATATATTTGCAGAGAGAAAAATAGTATCGACGACAAACTGAACCAATAAAAATTATCACGATCAATGTGGTAATAAAGCAAGTGGAGCAGAATGATTTATATCACCCTGCTCCACAGTTTTATTATATTTGCAAATTATAATTTAATAATTTATTTATATTAATCAAAATCCACTTAAATATTTTTTAACAATTACCAGTAAAAAATTTTTATATGTTTTGAGTTTAGCATTGTTAAAGTATAGAAATTTTAACAATGCTAAATGAGGTTATAATCTTATATATTACATACTTAAACTACAACATATACTGTTATGATTAAATCTATCTTCATAACCTAAACTTCTTAAGTTTCTTGCACTTATTTCTAAGC